>Ga0209064_1000204_pt1 | contig 139923 bp, 101 predicted proteins | sample Inofromicrocosms_FD_187498 | JGI IMG/M metagenome (GOLD analysis project Ga0209064, IMG submission 187498) | Mouse cecum microbial communities from Vienna, Austria - Inoculum for glucosamine and mucus D2O microcosms (SPAdes) (version 2) | ecosystem: Host-associated > Mammals > Digestive system...
ATATCGGATTGTGGGAGGGGCTGTGGCTTTGTGAAGCCCCATCCCCCAATCCGCCATAAAGTTTCGAACGTCAAAAATTGGGGGGGCTATTCAGATCGAAATTTTGCACTTCGTTCTTGAATCTATGGTCTTTTTCGTTTGCACTGACGCTTTCGATGCCTTTTATATCGGCAATGAGAAGCTCCAGACTACGACTCCTTTCGCTCTCAATAGGCGTCGTTATTTGATTCGGACGTTATTGTAGCCAAGCGAGTTTAGGCTCTCTAAAACATTAACCATGTCAGAATAGTTAGCGTCATCGCTGTTTACAATAACTATTGGCTCAGATTTATTTATTCGTTTCATCTGCAACCATGTACGTAGACTACGATTAAGTTCACTTCTATAAGTGTGCATTTTAGCTGGGGCTTTATCCTTGCCATTCCTGTTATCGTAGCAATATACGTTTACATAATCAAGAGCTATAACAACCTTTTCGTTTGTCTTAGCCTCGGGATCTTGTGCTTCAACTTCTTGAGCTTCAGCTTGCTCAATTGTTAGAGTTTTATCTCTTATAGCACCAGCCACCGCCACAGGTGCGAAAACACTTAATATACCTGCAATGCAGAATATAATACCACATACGCCCGGCCATTTCTTTAGACAATTCTTGTTAGCAGATACAAGACCAACAATTGAAAAGATAAATCCTATAATCCCCAATACTGTTCCAACAAGGAACAATAACATATACAATGAAGTTATTAAGCGGTTTTCGTGTCCGCTACCACCGATTGATGCAAAGACTAAGGCATTTACACACCAAACCAAAATAAGTACAGTGAGTGAAATTCCGAAACCGAGCCATGCCATTACTTGCGATGGCTTCTTTACAGGAGGAATATTTTCCATGATGTGATAATGATATGTTTCCGCAAATTTACGAAATAATAATTAATTAATTCGTTAGTCTGCAATTAATTTGAAAAATTTGATTTGTTGATATCTTTTCCGGCTTTGGGTGTTCTTTGCAATTTTTTTTATTGCTGATGCCGGACTTTTTCAGATGCCGGATGTTATACATAGTACAACATTAATTTTTTATTATATCATGAATTTTCTTACTGATGAAAAGCTTGTGATTGTCGGCGCGGCCGGCATGATAGGCTCCAATATGGCACAGACGGCCATGATGATGCGTCTTACTCCCAATATCTGTCTTTATGATCCTTATGCCCCGGCTTTGGAGGGAGTGGCCGAGGAGCTGCTCCACAGCGGCATGGCCGGTTTCAATCTCACTTATACTTCCGATGAAAAAGAAGCTCTGACGGGAGCGGCGTATATTGTAAGTTCCGGCGGTGCGGCAAGAAAGGCCGGCATGACCCGCGAGGATCTGCTTAAGGGCAACGCCCTGATAGCGGAGGATTTCGGAAAGAAAGTGCGTCAATACTGTCCTGATGTGAAGCATGTGGTGGTGGTGTTCAATCCGGCGGATATCACTGGGCTTATAACTCTTATATATTCAGGACTCAAACCGTCGCAGGTGACCACGCTTGCGGCTCTGGACAGCACGCGTCTGCGTTCGGAACTTGCCAAGTATTTCCATGTGTCGCCCGATGAGGTTACGGGTTGCCGTACGTACGGAGGCCACGGAGAGCAGATGGCGGTCTTTGCTTCTACGGCAAAGGTGGCCGGCAAGCCGCTGTCGGAGCTTATCGGGACTCAGGCTCTTCCCGAACAGGAGTGGGAGGAGATCAGACAGAGGGTTATACAGGGCGGCAAGCATATAATCGATCTCCGCGGACGTTCGTCGTTCCAGAGTCCGGCTTATATCTCGATAGAGATGATTGCCGCGGCTATGGGCGGCAAGGCTTTCACATGGCCTGCCGGTGCATATATTGACAATGGTACGTACAATCATATCATGATGGCTGCCGAAACTACTATCGACGGCAACGGCGTGACGGTGCATCCGGTAGGCGGAACTGCCGAGGAGCGCAAGGAGCTGGACCGGAGCTATCATCATCTGTGCAAATTGCGCGACGAGGTGATTGCAATGGGTGTGCTGCCTCCGGTCGAACGCTGGCATGATATCAATCCCAATATACGCTGAGAATTTTCAGTGCCGGATTTGTGTAAGGGCGGTATGTCTTGGATGGCATATCGCCCTTGCCGCGTGTGTACGGGCGGTTGAGTCCGAGTTTTTCGGCGCATTGTTGTGCTCTTTCAGGGAATATAATTACAAAAAACGCGATTTCTGCAGGATTGCTGCAAAAACCGCATCGGAACGGGTTGTGTATTTGTTTATGTGGCTTGCCGGTTCAGTCTTTATTGAAAATCCCTTTTATTTTTTCCATTAGAGATGGTTCGTCCATTCGTATGTCGATGCTGGCTTTGGACGATTTGCGGTTCAGGAATATTATTGATGTATGGAGTACGATGGCCACCCATTCTTCGAATGGTACTATCGCGTGTATTCGGTTGAGAGGTATGTTGTGGAACGGTGATGCCGGATCGATGCTGTTTATGACGAGCATATCGACGGGGCCGTCCATGTCGATGACTATGTTGTGGTGCCCGGCACAGTCGAATAGCAGAGGCATGTCGAGGCAGTCGGGGCTTGCCGGACGGCGCGAGTATTTTTTGTATAGGGTCTGTATTACCTGTCGGGTGATCATCGTTGGCTATCGTTTATAGGTGTGAGAGTATTGGTTTTTCTTTGCGTTTTGTAATTATAACCGCATTATTGCGGGATAGTTGGCAAAAATTAAAAGGTTTAAATACTTTTTGCGTTTGTCACCGCTATGTAACACTTTGTAATGGAATCCCCGCCGGGGATTCTTGTTGCCCCGGCGGGGATTTCGATGTTATCGGGGCGTGTCCGGCAGTGTTGTTCTGCCGACCGTCGATTCTTGTTATCAGGCCAGGAATCCGAGCAGGACACCGGCAGCTACGGCAGAGCCGATCACACCGGCTACGTTTGGCCCCATTGCGTGCATCAGCAGATAGTTGGACGGGTCATATTCCAGTCCGAGATTGTTGGATATGCGTGCCGACATGGGTACTGCCGATACTCCGGCATTGCCGATAAGCGGGTTGATTTTCTTGTCTTTCGGAAGAAGCAGGTTAAAGAGCTTGACGAAGAGCACGCCCGACGACGAAGCTATTATGAAGGCCATGAATCCGAGGAAGAAAATGAATATAGTCTGTGGTGTGAGGAACTGCGAAGCCTGTGTGGATGCGCCGACAGTCATTCCGAGGAGTATTGTGACTATGTCGGTGAGTGCGTTGGAGGCTGTTTTGGCCAGACGTGTGGTGACTCCGCATTCGCGCAGGAGGTTACCGAAGAACAGCATTCCCAGCAGCGGCAGGCCTGAGGGCACGACGAAGCATGTCAGGAGCATGCCTACGATGGGGAATATGATCTTTTCGTTCTGCGACACGGCACGTGCGGGCTTCATTCGTATAAGGCGTTCTTTTTTCGTTGTGAACAGACGCATCAACGGCGGCTGGATCACGGGAACAAGAGCCATGTAGGAATAGGCCGATACGGCGATTGCACCCATCAGGTTCGGGGCGAGCTTTGACGACAGGAAGATAGCCGTCGGGCCGTCGGCACCGCCGATGATGGCGATTGCACCGGCCTGGTCGGGTGAGAATCCCAGAGCCAGGGCTACCATATATGCGCCGAAGATGCCGAACTGAGCGGCTGCTCCGATAAGCATGAGTTTGGGATTGGCAATCAGGGCCGAGAAGTCGGTCATGGCGCCGATGCCGAGGAAAATCAGGGGAGGATACCAACCGGCAGCAACACCGTTGTAGAGGATGTTGAGCACGGAACCTTCTTCGTAAATGCCTACTTCAAGACCTGCGCCGGTATTGAAGGGCACGTTTCCGATAAGGATACCGAATCCGATCGGCACAAGGAGCATGGGTTCGAAGTTCTTCTTGATGGCAAGCCAGATGAAGAACAGACCCACTGCGAGCATCACGAAGTTGCCCGCTTGCGCGTTTGCGAAACCTGTCAGTTCCCAGAACTGTTGCAGGTTGTTCATCAGAAATTCACCGAATGACATGGCAGGATGCTGATATTATTCGATGGTAATAAGAGTTGCGCCTTCAAGCACGGCATCGCCGGCATTTACGGCTATCGATGCCACACGTCCGTCGCGTCCGGCATGTATGGCGTTTTCCATTTTCATGGCTTCGAGGAGCACCACTGTGTCGGCGGCCTTGACGGTGTCGCCTACTTTTACGGATACGGAAATCACTGTTCCGGGCAGGGGCGCTTTGACAGCTGTTCCCGCGCCTGTGCTTGCAGAGGGTTTAGCGATAACTTTTTCGCCGGATGCGGTGCGCGGTGCGGCAGATGGACGCGGCGCTTGTACGGCAGCGACTTTTGCGGATTTTGTCTGGTCGATTTCGACTTTGTAAGGCACGCCGTTCACTTCCACCTGGGCCAGGTTGTCGTCGATGTCGCCTATGGCGACTTTATAGACGTTGCCGTTGATTTTATATTTGTATTCTTTCATTTTTCCTGTGATGTTGGAGTGTTGGTGTTTCGGTTGATTGTCAATGTCTGCCGGGGATCTCGCGAAGTCCGTAGATCTTGGAGTTCCAGGGGGAGTATGCACGTTTGACTTTGTTTATTGTCAGTACGGTGTTCTCGCGGTCGTGGGCGTCGAGGTGTTCGTGCAGAGCCATTACGATGGCGGCGATTTCTTCGCCGGAGTCGTGTGTTTTCTGCACTTCGTCGGCCTGTTTGCGGTTTACGCCGTGGGCGCGCATCTTATTCATCTTCGACACTGCCGATCCGATCTTTCCTATGCCGTAGAAGCATAGGCATAGCACAAGTAGAGCGCTGAAAACTATGCACATGGCCATGACAGTCATACCCAGTCCGTTGCTGTCGAGTTTTGCGAACTGTTCGACTTTACGGTTGGTGTCTTTGATCACGTTGGCACTCGATGGTGTGATGTAGTCGTCTTCACCGCCTGTGCGTAGCATCCATTCTCCGGCTCCGTCCTCGCTGCGTGCCCATGTCTGGTCGGCGGTGAGGGAGGCGGGTATCACAACTTCGTCGATCAGGGTTTCGCCGTTTGCATCATAGATGCCTATCCAGTTGTCCTGTCCGGGTTTCAGTGTGAAATTTGTGTGGAAGGTGCCTTTGTTTGGTTCGCCGTCGGCATAGAAGATTATGTGCTGGCGTTTGGGGATGCGTGTGTTTACATCTCCCAGGGGCACCGGATACAGCTTTTTGTTGTTCTTGTCGTTGGTCAGGTATACGCTGGAAATCTCCAATGGCGCGAAGTTGGAGTTGAACAGTTCTATCCATGCTCCGCGTCGTCCGTAGTCGTCGACGATGCTGTTGTTGTTCTCGACCATCACTTCGTTGATGCGCAGTGCGCTTCGTCCCTGCCCGAAAGCCGGGAGCGCGGCTGTCGCCGTCAGCATTAGTGCGATGGCCTTGAATATCATTCTTTTTTTCATATTCTCTTTTTCAGCGGTTGGTAAGTATGGTCTTTTCCGCCTGATCAGAGGGGGATGTTGCCGTGTTTTTTCGCGGGGTTCATCACCTTCTTGGTGGCGAGCTGCTGAAGGGCGCGTATTACGCGGAAACGTGTGTTGCGCGGTTCGATAACGTCGTCGATATATCCGTATTTGGCTGCGTTGTAGGGGTTGCAGAAGAGTTTGTTGTACTCAGCCTCGCGGTCGGCCAGAACCTGTGCGGGATTGTCGGATGCTTTAGCTTCCTTGGCGTAGAGTACTTCTACCGCTCCGGCTCCGCCCATTACGGCGATTTCGGCAGTCGGCCATGCGTAGTTCATGTCGCCTCGGAGCTGCTTGCAGCTCATCACGATGTGGCTGCCGCCGTAGCTCTTGCGCAGTGTTACTGTTACTTTGGGCACTGTAGCCTCGCCGAAAGCGTAGAGGAGTTTTGCGCCGTGGAGGATCACGCCGTTGTATTCCTGGCCTGTGCCGGGCAGGAATCCGGGGACGTCGACGAGTGTTACCAGAGGAATGTTGAATGCGTCGCAGAAGCGTACGAAACGCGCGCCTTTGCGGGATGCGTTGCTGTCGAGTACTCCGGCGAGGTATTTGGGCTGGTTAGCCACGATGCCGACCGACTGGCCGTTGAAGCGTGCGAAGCCTACGATGATGTTTTTGGCGTAGTCGCGCTGTACTTCGAGGAATTCTCCGTTGTCGACAATGGCGCCGATTACTTCGTACATGTCGTAGGGACGTGTGGGCGAGTCGGGGATTATGTCGTTGAGGGAGTCTTCGAGGCGGTCGATGGGGTCGTTGCATTCTTTCAGCGGAGCTTCCTCAAGGTTGTTCTGGGGTATGTAGCTGAAAAGTTTGCGTATGATCTTGAGGGCGTGTTCGCCGTCGTCTGCGGCAAAGTGGCAGACACCGCTTTTCGATGAATGCACTTCGGCACCGCCGAGGGCGTCCTGGCTTACATCTTCGCCGGTCACGGTCTTTACTACTTTAGGCCCGGTCAGGAACATGTAGGATATTCCTTTGGCCATGATTGTGAAGTCGGTCAGAGCAGGGGAATATACGGCACCTCCGGCGCAGGGGCCGAGGATGGCTGATATCTGTGGAATCACGCCTGAAGCCATGATATTGCGCTGGAAGATTTCGGCGTAGCCTGCCAGGGCGTTGATGCCTTCCTGTATGCGGGCGCCGCCGGAGTCGTTGAGTCCGATTACGGGTGCGCCCATCTTCATTGCCATGTCCATGACTTTGCAGATTTTGAGTGCCATGGTTTCTGACAGTGAACCTCCGAATACGGTGAAGTCTTGTGCGAAGACGTAGACCAGGCGACCTTCGATTGTGCCGTAGCCGGTCACGACGCCGTCGCCGAGATATGATTTCTTTTCTTGTCCGAAGTTGGTGCAGCGGTGGCGCACAAACATGTCGAGTTCCTCGAAAGAACCTTCGTCGAGGAGTTGGGCGATGCGTTCGCGGGCGGTGTATTTTCCGCGTTCATGCTGCTTTTCGATGGCTTTTTCGCCACCGCCGAGGCGTGCCTCGGCGCGAAGCTCGATGAGTTCTTTTACTTTTTCAAGTTGACTGCTCATGTGTCTTTTATTCTTGAGAGTTAAAGCTTTCGCTTATGTGAGTTGACGGATTGAGTTTTTTTATTTTGCGGCGGGATCTTCGCAGAGTTCCACCAGTGTGCCTACTGTTGATTTCGGATGAAGGAAGGCTATGTTGAGTCCTTCCGCACCGCGGCGCGGTGCTTTGTCGATCAGGCGGCAGCCTTTGGCTTCTACTTCGGCCAGAGCGTTTGCCACGCCGTCGTTGACGGCAAATGCGATGTGCTGTATGCCGCCGCGGCCGCCGTTGTTGGCTATGAATTTCGAGATTGCGCTGTCCTCCGAGGTTCCTTCGAGCAATTCGATTTTGGTCTGGCCGACACGGAAGAATGCGGTGCGGACTTTCTGGTCAGCTACTTCTTCGATTGCGAAGCACTTGAATCCGAGCATGTTCTCGTAGAATGGGATTGCCTCGTCGAGCGAGGGAACGGCGATGCCGATGTGTTCGATATGCGAAATGTCCATAACGATTTGGTTGATATGTGGTTAATGTTGTTTTTTTTGCTCTTTTGCATTTTTAAGGTGGTCGCGTCAGGGAGCGACGTCCCATAAAGCACTAAACCGCGACGGCCAGGGACCGCGCGGTTTAGCGATTGCAAATTTATAGAATATTTTGCAAAATCGGTAATTTACTTGTCGTTATTTATCGGCACTTGCCGTTTGAACACTTCTTTGAATGATATTAGAGTTTCTGTACGGGCGAGTCCGAGTGCCTGGATCTGGTTTTGGAGCAGGTGGAGCAGGTGGTCGTTGTTGCGGGCATACAGCTTTATGAAAATGTCGTACTGACCTGTGGTGAAATGGCATTCCACTACTTCCGGAATTTTTTCCAGTGCGTCGACGACGTCGTTGAACTGTGACGGGTCGCGTAGAAAAATGCCTACGTAGGCGCAGGTGTCGTAGCCTACTGTCGAGGGGTCGATACGGCATTCGGAGCCTATTATTACATGGTTCTGCATCAGACGCTGGACGCGCTGGTGGACGGCTGCCCCCGAAACTCCGTATTCGCGTGCTATCTCCAGATAGGGCGTGCGGGCGTTGGCCGTTAGGGAATGAAGTATCTTCAGATCGAGGTTGTCGAAAAATTGACGGGCCATGGTTTTTCGGTTTTATGCGGTTTTAAGGCTAAATGTTTATTGTATTTCGCAAATATAAGATTTTTTCTTTATATTCTAATGCGATGTTGTTAGCTTTCTTTTTACTCGAAATTTTCATAAAAATCCGGCTGAAGTATATTTTTTTGACTAATGACGGTGTTTTTTGTCGTACAGGCTTACATGCCGCGCCCGGGCTTTATGGCGGTGTTTTATTGTTTTTTAACTGTTAGAAGGCTCCTCGGCGTCGACAAGATCGCAGATAAGTGTGGCTGAAGATACTTCTTTCACGCGGACACGCGCCGTATCGCCGGGCCGTAATGTTCCTCGGGGGAATACTGCGGATTTGTTCTGGCTCGTGCGTCCGACCATGCGGTCGGTTCCGCGTTTCGACACACCTTCGACAAGTACGTCGAATTCGCGGCCTATGTCGCGGCGGTTTGATTGCAGTGACAGTTCGTTCTGCAAGGCTATCATGCGGTTTAGCCGTTCGATTTTGATTTCTTCGGGAATGTTGTCCGGCATTGTCCGTGCGGCCAGTGTGCCCGGGCGTTCGGAGTATTTGAACATGAATGCCGAGTCGAAGCCTACCCGGCGCATAAGGTCGAGGGTCTGGAGGAAGTCGTCTTCGCTTTCGTTGTGGAATCCGGTGAAGAGGTCGGTCGATATGGCGCAGTCGGGCATTGCTCGCCGTATCGCTTCGATTCGTCCGAGGTACCATTCGCGGGTGTATTTGCGGTTCATGGCCGCCAGCACGGCATTGCTCCCTGACTGCACGGGCAGATGAATGTGCCGGCAGATATTGGAGTGGGCAGCCATTACGGCTATTGTGGCGTCGGACATGTCTTTGGGGTGGGACGTTGTGAAGCGGACACGCATTTCAGGGGCGGCTTCGGCCACGAGCGCCAGCAGGGTTGCAAAATCTGTTGCGCGTCCGGTCGCTTCGTCGGTGTAGAGGTAGCTGTTGACGTTCTGTCCGAGCAGCGTCACTTCCTTGAATCCTTTTGCGCGCAGGTCGGCGAGTTCGCGCAGGATTGATTCGGTTGGGCGACTGCGTTCGCGTCCGCGGGTGTAGGGCACGATGCAGTATGAGCAAAAATTGTTGCAGCCGCGCATTATGCTTATGAATCCGCTGACGTGTACGCCGGCCAGACGCACAGGCACGATGTCGCGGTATGTTTCGGTGGTGCTTAGCTCGACGTTTACAGCTTTTTCGCCGGCTTCGGCGGCGGCGAAAAGAGCCGGTAGGTCGAGATAGGAGTCGGGACCGGCTACGAGGTTTACCCCATGCTTTTCCACTAATTCTTCGCGTACGCGCTCGGCCATACAGCCGATTACGCCGACTATCAGTTTGCCTCCGCGCCGGCGTCGCAAAGAGCCGAGGAACTGCAGACGGCTCAGGATTTTCTGCTCTGCGTTGTCGCGTATGGAGCAGGTGTTTAGCAGCACGGCGTCGGCCTGTTCTATGTTTTCGCAGATTTCATATCCGGCCATGCCCATCACTGATGCCACCACTTCGGAGTCGGCCACGTTCATCTGGCAGCCGTAGGTTTCGATGAAAAGGCGGCGCACGGCCTCGCTTTCACCGCTGTTATGCTGTTGTAGTTTAGTCATTTGAGATAAATATTTGTGACATTGCACAATATTGTCTATTTTTGTGCAAAATTACTAAAAAAGTAAAGATTAACCAATTTTCCGATACCATATCACATAAGCAATTCTTGAATTATGGCTTTCAATTACATCACGGCTCAGGAAGCTGCCGAAATGATTAAAGACGGCGATTCCCTCGGTCTGTCGGGCTTTACCGCGCCCGGTTCACCCAAAGTAATAACCGAAGCGCTTGCTGCCAGAGCCGAGCGCGAGCATGAGGCTGGACGTCCTTTTAAGGTCAATATCTTCTCGGGCGCATCCACCAGCGATCATGCCGACGGAGTGCTCTCCCGCGCCAATGCCATCAACATGCGTGCGCCTTATCAGAATCTGCCCGATCTGCGCAAGCGTATCAATGCCCATGATTGCCATTACTTTGACCGTCACCTTTCGGAGATGGCTCAGGAAATGCGCTATGGCTTCTACGGAAAGCTCGATTACGCTATAATAGAGGCTGCCGATATTAACGACAATGGCGAAATAATACTCGGTTGCGGTCTGGGCAACATACCTACCTATGCGATGCTTGCCGAAAAGATATTCATCGAACTGAACGAGCAGCTGCCCAAGGGTCTGATGGGAATGCACGACGTGATTCTGCTTCAGGATCCTCCCCGTCGCCGCGAGATACCCATCTATGCCGCCAACGACCGCATAGGTTCGCCCGTGCTGAAAATCGACCCGGCAAAGGTGGTCGGTATAGTGCGTACCAAGTCCTACGACGGCGTGAAGCCATTCACGGCTCCTGACGAAGTGTCGAAGCAGATCGGTTCGAATGTAGTCAAATTCCTTGTCAGCGAGTATCTGTCGGGCCGTCTGCCCAAAGAGTTCCTGCCTTTGCAGTCGGGGGTGGGAAATGTTGCCAACGCTGTGCTTTATGATCTTGGCGAGAGCAAGGAACTGCCTCCCTTCATGATGTATACCGAAGTAATCCAGGATGCCGTGCTCGAGCTTATGAAGAAAGGCAAATGTACGTTTGCATCCACATGTTCCATGACCTTCTCCGACCAGACAGAGGAAACTTTGTTTGCCGACCTCAATTTCTTCCATGACAAGATTCTGATGCGTCCGGCGGAAATTTCCAACAATCCGGAGGTTATACGCCGTATAGGTGTCATCGCCATGAACACAGCTCTTGAGGCCGATATCTTCGGCGGAGTCAATTCGACACATGTGCTCGGCACGAAGATGATGAACGGCATCGGCGGTTCGGGCGACTTTACCCGCAACGCTTTCCTTTCGATCTTCAGCTGCCCGTCGATCACCAAAGGCGGCATGATAAGCAATATCGTTCCGATGGTGGCGCATGCCGACCACAGCGAACATTCTGTCGACATCATCGTAACCGACCAAGGTATCGCCGACCTTCGTCATAAAGATCCGGTCGAACGTGCCCGCGAGATTATCGACAAGTGCGCGCATCCGATGTATCGCGAGCTTCTCACCGACTATCTCAATCTGGGCAAGGGCGGTCAGACTCCGCATTCGCTTCGTGCGGCATTTGCTTTCCACAATGCTTTCAACGAAACGGGCGATATGCGCAATACCGATTTCTCCAAGTACTGCTGACCTTTTCCGGCCTGCAAAATTAGATATAGCGCTGTGTCAGTTTATGACACAGCGCTTTTTTTGTTTCGGGGAGCTTATATGCGGCCATTTGCTTTCTTTTTTGTCATTAATATGTGTATAATTGTGAAAATGGTACTATATTTGCGTAAATTAAGAAATAAGGATGACTTTTCCATGTGAAATGACTCCCGGTGCCGGCCTATCCGGCTAAAATGTATCAGAATTTATAAAAAATATTATTTATGGGTAAAATCTTCGCTACTCTTTCAGTTTTCGCTGTCGCGGCAATGTCAGCTCATGGCGCGCAACAGGATGTGACTCTCTACGGACAGCTCTACAACGGTTCTGCTGACTACGGTATATATAGCTTTTCGTCAGGAACTGACGCCGTTATGGAAAAAGTGACCGATATTGCCGCGGAACCGAACTGCGGATCGGTATCGACCGGTTCACGTTTCTATTGCTTCAGTGCCGAAGCCGGCGATTACGGCACTGAATATGCGGCCTATGTTTACGATTCCGCCGCCGACTATACGTTGGTGACCCGTATAGGCAGCGCTTATTCCATGGCTAAAGCACAGCAGGTTCTCGCCTGTGATCCTACAAGTTCGAAGATATATACCGTCTATCAGGAGAGCGGCTATTACGGAGGTGTTGAATCGTACCTCGGAATAGTCGATATATCCAACCGTACAATAACTAAAATAGGCTCGAGCCTTTATTTCGGTTTCGGTTCCACTGCAATCGTCGCGATGGCTTTCGATCCCGAGGGCCAGCTCTATGGCATAGCGTCGAATTCATATTTATATAAGATAGACAAGACGAATGCCAATCTCAGCAATGTAGGTTCGACAGGCATATATCCGCAGTACGAGCAGTCGATGACTTTCAGCCCTGACGGCAGCGTAATTTTCTGGGCCGCATGCAACGATGAGATCAATGCCCTGTATAGTGTTGACCCTTCAACGGCGTCTGCGAAAAAAATCAAGGATTTTGTCAACGGAGAAGAGTTCGTGTCGCTCTGGACGGGTGGTATTGTAGCTGCCGACGGCGCTCCTGCTGCGGCAACAGACTTGAAAGCTGATTTTCAGGGAGCTTCGCTCAGCGGAACCATAACATTCACGGCTCCTGTGCTTACCCATGCCGGAAATGAGCTTGGCGGAGTCATAAATTATGAAATCAAGGCTAACGAGCAGAAAGTGTCGGAAGGTACGACTGCTCCGGGTCGTGAAACGGTATGTCCTGTCGTACTTTCTGAAAGAGGTGTGACAGATTTTACGGTTACGCTTTCAAACAGCGAGGGGATAGGCGAGAGCGCGTCGCTTGCAGGTGTTTTTGTCGGCCCTGACACGCCGCGCTATGTAGAGAATCTGCGTCTTGAGGCAGGAAGCGCCGAGGGCGAGTTCATCGTAAGCTGGGATTCGCCGGAAACAGGTGCCCATGGCGGTTATGTGGATCCCGCGGGCATAAAATACCGCGTACGCCGTCTTCCTGATTTCGAGATTCTTTCAGAGAACGCAACATCGCCTTTTACCGATTCGTTCCTTTCTGAAACACCTGTCATGTGTTCTTATGAGGTTATGCCTTATGTCGATGAGAATATTTCCGGTTTGCCTCTGACATCCAACAGTATAATGACCGGAAAACCGTTCGAAGTCCCGTATTCCGAAGATTTCGAGAGCACATCGCACACGGGAGAATGGACTATAATCGATGCCAACGGCGACGGCCACAGCTGGGAATACCAGTGGGATTTCGGCTACTATCGTGTCTATAACAATGATAATCCGAAGGATGACTGGCTTATCTCGCCTTATGTGCGTCTTGAAAGTGGGAAACGTTACTGCCTTACATTCGATGTCCGTACAATTGCCGATGAAGAGATAGAGGTCAGGGCCGGACAGAGCCTCGAGCCTGCGGAGCTGGACATGGTACTGATTGAACCGGTGCTGATTCCCGATACCAATTATGAATGGCAGACACGCGAGTGCACTTTCACCGCGCCTGTCGACGGGAAGTACCATTTCGGTTTCCACGCCATGACCGCTACTCCTGAAAATGCTTTGGCTGCGTATATCGACAATGTAAAAGTTGAGCGTGTGCAGTCGTCTGGCATAGAGGCTGTGGAAATAACGGGTGCGGCGGCTTCGGAACTCCGATACTTCAATATGCAGGGTGTCGAGGTGTCGCCTGAAACGCTTGTTCCGGGCATTTATATCGTCAGTGGCGGCGACGCTTCCGCACGCAAAGTCGTGGTGAAATAATGTCGTTCGTTTTTAAGGAAAAATTTCGTTAATGGACCCTGCCGATTGGGAATTTATTGCTACCTTTGCGGCGGAATAATGGAACGGGTGCGCGACAGCGCACCCGGATATTATGGAAATACCAATCAAATCAACAGATATTAAAATGGTTAGCTACAAAGAACTCGGTCTTGTGAACACCCGCGAGATGTTTGCCAAGGCAATCGCCGGCGGATATGCAATCCCCGCTTTCAACTTCAACAACATGGAGCAGCTCCAGGCCATCATCAAGGCTGCAGCTACAGAAAAGTCACCTGTTATCCTTCAGGTTTCCAAAGGTGCACGTAACTATGCCAACGCCACCCTCCTGCGTTATATGGCTCAGGGTGCCGTAGAGTATGCCAAGGAACTCGGTTGGGAAAATCCCCAGATCGTGCTTCATCTCGACCACGGCGACAGCTTCGAACTCTGCAAGAACTGCATTGACTGCGGTTTCTCATCAGTGATGATCGACGGCTCCCACCTTCCTTACGAAGAAAACGTAGCCCTCACCAAGCAGGTTGTTGACTATGCTCATCAGCACGATGTAACAGTCGAAGGCGAACTTGGTGTTCTTGCCGGTGTCGAGGATGAAGTTAGCTCCGACCACCACACCTACACCGACCCTGAAGAAGTAATCGACTTCGCTACCCGCACAGGTTGCGACTCTCTGGCTATTTCTATCGGCACTTCGCACGGTGCTTACAAGTTCACACCCGCACAGTGCACCCGCAACGCCGAAGGCAAACTCGTTCCCCCGCCTCTGGCATTCGACGTTCTGGACGCTGTTATGGAAAAACTGCCTGGATTCCCCATCGTGCTCCACGGTTCGTCGTCCGTTCCTCAGGAAGAAGTCGATACCATCAACATGTTCGGCGGCAAGCTCCCCGACGCTATCGGTATCCCCGAAGAACAGCTCCGCGAGGCCTCCAAGAGCGCTGTATGCAAAATCAACATCGACTCCGACAGCCGTCTGGCCATGACAGCCGCCGTACGTCGCGTGTTCGCTGAAAAGCCCGCCGAATTCGACCCCCGCAAGTACCTGGGTCCGGCTCGCGACAACATGGAAAAACTTTACCGTCACAAAATCGTGAACGTCCTCGGTTCCGCAGGCAAGGCTTGATAATATAGCTTGTTCCGATATATTAAATGCGCTGTGTCTTTTCAGGCACAGCGCATTTAATATATTGTTGTGATTGTCGTTTTCAGATATAGGAATGAAGTCCTGAAAAAATCCGGTTTACACCGAACCAAAGGAAAAGCATCAGAACAAAAGAGGCTATCAGGAATACGTTCAGAGTCTTGGGCCGCCGACGCAAGGCCGGAATATATCTGCCATGCAATGGAATCAGATAGACAAGCAGGCACAGGAGCGACCATGTTTCTTTAGGATCCCAGCTCCAGTATGCTCCCCATGAAAGTCCGGCCCAGACAGAGCCTGTGATAATTCCTGCCGTAAGCGAGGTTACGGCAATCCGCAGCAGTGAGATTTGAGTGCCGGACATTGCCGCGGCCTCTTTTTGCGATTTCATAAGTCCTGCAATGGCGCAGAGGGTTATGACGGCGAAAAGAGAATAGGCGCATATCACAAGGCATACGTGGATTCCGAGTAAGGGATTGTCGAGAACCGGAGAAAAACCATTTCCGGGGATTCCTGCGGCGGCGGCAGCGGCGAGTGATGCCAGGGCTATGACAAATGCGCTTGCAGGTATCAGGCCTTCGTTGTGTCTGAATAATACCGCCAGCCCTATGGCCGGAATAGAAGCAAGAACAAAGGTGTCAGATAATGTCACGGCAGGAAAAGCGCCTGTCATGTTTGCCCTCCATGCGAGCCACGACAAGGCTCCGGTGATGATGACTGCGCACAGCCATAGCGGAGGACTCGTTCGTCTGTTATCTTTTATTCTGCTGAAGTATGGATTTTTTCCACGGATTATGATACAAGCGAGCATCGAAAGCACTAAAAGCGTGTATCCGGAGTACACGACAGGCCGCCCGACGGGATCGTTGCAAACATGGAGCCATGCGCCGTGTCCGTCGCAATCGGCATGGCGCATGATAAAAATATAGGAGCCGGAACTGACAGCTTTGTTTACCGCGGAATATTTTGTGGTAGCATCTCCGTTGTGTCCGATCGTAAGCCAAGCCGGAATTTCAGGCTTGGCGGCTTCAATGCTGTCGAGCCTGATGTGGAACGGCAACGGGAGCACTGTGCCGTCGCTTCCGTCGCGCCATGTGGCAGCCGGCCCGTTGCCTTCGCGCAGATGTATGTATCCGTAATCCGCGGTGAAGAAAGTGGCGACGGCTCCCGCGGCAATCAGCAGCAGCGACAGGTGTATCAGCAGCCGGCAATATTTCATATCCTGTCAGAGAGTCCTTATTGCCTGGCATTCCATTTCCACAAGCCATCCGGGGCGGCATACCGGAGCAAGAACAAGCAGGAACGGCAAGCCGGGGTAGCGTTTGCCGACAATATTCTCTACTGTAAGCGCGTCGGCGATATCGCGTATGTAGACAATTGCATGGCTCATGTCGGCGGGTGTGCATCCGGCTTCGGCGAGCAATACTTCCACGTTCTCGCACATGCGGTCGGTCTGCCCGCATATATCGCCCGGATGCACGATCATTCCTTTGTTGTCGATACTTGCCGTTCCCGAGATAAGCACACGTGTCCGGTCGGAGAAATCTATGGCCACTCCGCGTTCGAAGGCCACTCCGTATTCGCTCGTACGGTTAAGGTGCGATGCTCCGTAAAGGAAGCGTACTGCGCCGGATGGCAGGTCGGGAACAGAATAACTGTCCATTGTGACGGTCGCTGATGTGTCCGGATTGTTGCCGCCTATTCCGGTACTGGCTATGAAATGAGTGGACGGCGACAATCCGTAGCGGGCAAAGACATCGTTGCGTCCGCTTACGACACCGTCATAATTAACGTCGATATCGCGGACAAAAAACCATGTGCGCAGGCATCCGTCGGCAAGCGACGAGCCTTGGGTGCCGAGTTGATTTGCAAGCTTGTCGAGCATGGATACGGTGGCATCATGGGAGGAAAGCCCCGGTCGGCATACCGAGGCAAGCCATAGCTCTGTGCTTCCGTCAGGTAATTTTACCGAGTGGTGTCCGTCGGGCAGAGTTTGTGTTTCCGCTCCTGCACGCAAGGATATCCACAGCGCGACTTTCGTCAGACCGTCGGCCGACAACGGTGCTTGTCCGATTACCGATACGGCACATCCGAGTCCAAGCCGTTTCAGGGCTTCGGACTGGTTGGACGGATCGCTGAGAAAGAAACGTGCGAATACAGGCACGGGATTTCCCGGCAGGCTTTCGCGAAGAGAGGCCAGTTGCCGGACCGTCGCGTCGAGCTGCTCGGTAAAACTGCCGTTCGGGCGCGGACGTATTATGGCATTGTATTCGGCACCTCCGGCAGGAGATGGGAATGCCGAGAATAGGACTCCGGCATTTTCTCCGTGCGTTTGAAGAGAGTGGTATGATATGGTTGGGCTTATGTCGGGAATCATTGTTGTTCGTCGGTAGCGGTGTCTTTATTTACAAAGCGTTCGATATATTCGCTCGGAAGCATCCCGAACTCTTTCTTGAAGCATAGACTGAAATATTTCGGGTCGTTGAACCCGACAGCATAGGCAAGTTCCGAGATTCGTATGCCTTTCTTTTCGCCCATGATACGGCAGGCGGTTTTCAGCCTGATGTTGCGGACAAAAGAAGAATACGACAGTCCGGTGAGTGATTTCAGTTTGCGGAATAGCGTTGATTTCGAGATTGCCATATCCTTGGCAAACATGGTCTGGCTATAGTCGGGGTCGCTTATGTGAGCTGTTATGAGTTCCATCGATTTCTTCAGGAAATTTTCGTCCAGCGATGTGTATACATAAGAGTCCACGTCGGTGGCGAATTGTTCGCGGAAGTTGCGGTTGCTTGTGGAGCGCCTGCTCAGCAGATTCGATATTCTGGCTTGCAGGACCGTGAAACTGAACGGCTTCGGAATAAAGCCGTCGGCACCTGCCTTATAAGCTTCCACTTCAGCGTCCTCCATGGCGTTTGCCGTAAGCAGGAGGATGGGAATATGGCTGGACTCTATCCGTGATTTTGCCTGACGGCAGAAGTCGAGTCCGTTCATGCCCGGCATCATCATGTCGGTTATTATCAGGTTGATGTCGTGGGCGGCGAGAGTTTTTATGGCGCTTTCGGCCGACGGGGCTGTCAGCACCGTGTAGTCGTGTGATAGCAGTTGCGACATCAGCCTCAGAAGGTCGCCGTCGTCCTCGACGACAAGCAGAGTTTCTTTTCCATCGCTTTCGGGCAATACCGCGCGATCTTCATATACGGCTGTATCCTCAGCTGTCGTTGTATCGTTTTTTTGCGGAGAATCTGAAACCGTGGATAAAGTCATAGCCGGCATGTTGTCGATTTCATTCTCCTGATATGCCGTCCGCAGGATGGGGATTGTCACCCGGAACTCGGTTCCTACACCTTCAGTGCTTTCTACTTCTATGGCACCGTGGTGTAGTTCCACGAGATCTTTGGTTAATGAAAGGCCTATCCCGTTGCCTGATGTGCTGTAGCGGCGGTGTTCGCCTTCGTAGAATCGTTTGAAAAGATCCGGAATACGCTGGGACGGAATTCCTGGTCCGTTGTCGGCCACGCTGATTACGGCCCGGGAAAGTTCAGGAACGTATTCGAGTTTTATCGTTACTTTTCCATCCGGCAATACATATTTTGCGGCGTTGGTGAGCAGGTTGTAAAGTATTTTGTCGATTTTGTCGGGATCGAACCATGCTTTCAGCTGTTCCGCTTCATGGGTGAATGTACATTCCAGACCTCGGGCTTTCATCACCGGCATGATGTTTTCAATTATTCCGCCGACCATGGCAACCAGGTCGCCTTCCGATACACGCAGGCGCAGGTTGCCGCTTTCCGCTTTGCGGAATTCGAGGACTTGCTGCAGAAGCCTCGACAGGCGGTTCACGCTGTTCATCATTATGCGGTGATACTCTTTCTGTTCGGGTGTGTTGCCTTTCATCTGTTCCGCCACGGCCGAGATAATCGACAGCGGAGTCAGCCATTCGTGGGTGACGTTGGTGAAAAAACGCAACTTGTCGTGGTTAAGCCGTTCGGCCTGTTCCAGCTCAAGTTCCCGAAGGTGCAGCTCGTTGCTCCGGCGTACGCGGGTGCGGGAGATACGGAATAGGATATATATCGCGGCAAGCGAGATTAACAGGTAGATAAGCTTCGCCCACCATGTGGCCCATAGCGACGGTTCCACTATTACTTTAAGAGTACGTTCTTTGCCGGACCATGCACCTTTGGCATCGCTTGTCATTACACGGAAAGTGTATTCTCCGGGAGAAAGGTTGTTGTAATAGGCGAATCGGCGAGATGCGTCAGGATATTGCCATCCGGAATCGAATCCGTCGAGCCGGTAGGCGTACTTGTGCTGCAGGGGATTGTTCAGGAAGTCGAGCACCATGAACTCGATGCTGAAATTGTTTTGAGAAGGATTCAGCCGTATGCACTCTGTATAACCCGGCGCAAGTTGTGAAACAGCGTCGCGTTCGTCGTCCGACATTCTTTCCCACGACACTCCGGATACCTTTATGTCGGTGATTGTTACCGGCAGTGAGCAGGATTCGTCCTCTGTCAGCTCTCCGCTTATTATGTTCAGGCCATGCGGGCCTCCGAAGAACATGCGGCCGGCATAGTCACGGAAAGCGGCATTGTGGCTGAATATATTATCCTGTGCCCCGTCGCTTGAAGTGAATACCTTGAAACTGGCCGTCGAGTTGTCCGGCGAAACCCTGAGCCTGTACAGTCCCATGTTCGAGCCTATCCACAGATTGGATGCGCTGTCGCCGAGTATACTCGAAATTACATCGCCCGGAAGATTCCACTTCACATGCACCGGAGTAAAAGAGTCTTCCGTATAGTCGTAGAGGCTTAGTCCGGCGCCTGATGTTCCGGCCCACACCCGACCTGATATATCGCAGTAGAGAACGGTTACGGCTGTTGAATTGAGAGAGGCTCCTGACGGGTTGTAGGTTTTGACGCTATAGGCTGAGGGCCGGGTTCCGTAACCGTCGATACGGACAACTCCGAGGTTTTTAGAACCTACCCATATACATCCGTCGGCGCCCTCTACAATGCTGTTGACACTGATGCCTTCCTCAAACAGGCTATCGAAGCGGCAATATGTGCCGTCGGGCATCAGAACGGTAAGTCCGGGCAATGCTCCGAACCACATCCGTCCGGAGCTGTCCTCATATATTGCCGACACTCTGTCGCCGGCAAGCCAGGGGGTATTGGAGCGTGTGTGGTGCTCCATCGTTTTTCCGTCGGAGGATATTATGTATAGCCCTCCGTCGTAGGTGCCGACATACATTTTGCCGTCGGATGCCTGGATGATACATTGTGCCGTGTATGGCGTGGCGGATGCCGCAGAGAAGGGGTGTCCGGGATTTGCGCTTACGGAACCGTCGCGCATGTCATAGACGGCGACACCTGAATTGGCGCCCAGACTAAGCCATAGCCGTCCCTGTCTGTCGCCGCTCACCCGCTGTACGGAGTTTGTTCCGAAGCGTTCGCGTATGCCGTCGAGCCGGTCCAGATTCAGACCAGTGCTTTTGGAGGCGAATGACATGGCTCCTTTTCCGAGAATACTGATCCACATCACTCCGGCGCGGTCGTGGATGATAGATGTGACTTCTTTTACGGAATTGTCGTTGCCGTCGGAGTATATGTGCTCGAATGCCGTAGAACTTTCGTGCAGAAGACTAACACCTTTTCGGGTACCTATCCAGAGTGTGTGGGTGGACGGGTCTTCTGATATGGAGTAGATGATATTGTCTGATATCGATGTCGGGTCTGAAGTGTCGTGGGTGTAGTTTTCCCAGGAAACTTTTTCCGGATCATAAGGATTGCGGAGCATGGAAAGACCGCAGTCCCAGCTGCCGACCCATATCCTGTGGCGGCTGTCCTCGAATATCACGTGGGCGGATTTGCGTTCGTTGAACCGTGGATATGAATGGAACGCTCCGTCCGTCGACAGCCGGTAGAGTCCTTCGTTCCATGTTCCGATCCATATATTGCCACGAGAGTCCTCCATAAGAGATTTTACGGAAGTCTGCGGCATTACGTCGCCGGAGCGTTCTCGAGTATACAGATGCAGGCTGTCGGTGTCTGTGAGGTATTCGAAAAGGCCTTGGTCGGAGCCTACAAATATACGTCCGTCGCGGGTTGCCAGCAGGCAGGATATGGTGTTGCTCCTCAGTTCGGGACGTATGATTCTTCTGATGGCAGACCTCTTTTTGTCGAATACGTTCAGCCCTTCCTGTGTGCCTATCCATATTCTGTTCAGCTTGTCTTCGGCCAGGCAGGTGATGTTGTTGTTTGTGAGTACTTCCCCGCTGCGTATGTCTGATTTGAATACGGTCATACGCGCGCCGTCGTAGCGTGCAAGTCCATTATGGGTGGCGAACCACATGTAGCCTTCGCTGTCCTGGAGGACTTGCTGCACATTGTCGGATGGAAGTCCGTCGTAGGTGCTTGTAAGGCGTGTACGGTATGGGCTGTTTCCGGCGGGTGTGGAAGCGTATGCCTGAAAGAACAGGCACAGTGTCATCAGGAATACGGTTATGAATTTACTGTTCGGTAGCATTTATCGGGTCGGACTGTACGGTTTCGATAATCTGACGCTTGGAGATTTCCACCGGGCAGACCATGAATTCGGGTATATTGTATGATTTCATCCTTTCCGTGTCGTGGTCGGGCGACTGTTGTGGCAGCCGGAATGGTTTGTGTGCCTTTCCGTCGCGCCCGAAATAGGCGATATAAAGGCGTGTATATGATCCGTCGTCGCGCCGGCTGCTGAATATGATCCACCTTCCGTTCGACGACCAGCTGTGGTAGCTCTCGACGTCGTTGCTGTTGAGTTCCTCCATCGGTCTTGTTTCTCCGGTAGAGAGGTCTTTTATATATAGGTCGCTGTCGCGGTGCCAGATATGGAATGTGCCGAAGCGTCCCATTGTGAACAGCAGGTAACGGCCATCGGGTGACGGGCGCGGAAGGGTGGCGCTCATTCCGAATTCCGATGCCGCGAAAATGGTGTCGGGCGTACCGAAACTGTGGGTGGCGATGTCAAAGGGTCGATACAGGATGTCGTAACGGAAGTCTTCGAAATTCGTGTTCTGGTATAATGCCATCGCTTTTTTTGTCATTGCCGGTACGGCGGCTTCGGCATACCACAGTCCTTTGCCGTCGGGATGCCAGTAGGGAAACGTGGCGAGCCGAGATGAATCGTTCCCTTGCGTAGATATATGGCTTATGCGGTCTGTTGCCACGTCGTAGAGAATAATCTCCGATGCGGCATCCTGGACTTCCACCTTGTTCCGGTCGTTGGTATGGAAACTCTGGGTGGTTGTGTTGACGGAGTAGGCTATCAGAGCTTCGGTGGGATGCCATGAGGGATATACTCCTGAAGAAACCGTAGAGCCTGTCTTAAGATTGACTTTCTTCAGTTGTCCGCCATGGCTGACCAGAGTTCCTCCTTTGCGCACCCTGAAGTGCATCTGCATGTTGCCTTCACGGTTATAATCCTGATATGAGTGGCAGTTCATGCACTGTCCTTCTTTTTCGGTAGAAAGAGCCTGACTGTTGAAAATTTCTTTTTCTTCAAAGCTGCCGAGTTCTCTCTGGCATATTGCCATTGTTTCGAATGATATGTAGGACGGTTCTATCAAGCGGTATGAGATATACGGGTCGATACTGTCGGCCACGGCATTCCGCATGGCTTTGGGATATCGAGTCCATCGGCCGGAGTGTTCCACATATATATCGGCGAACACGGAATCACCCATGGCGTCGCATGTCAGCTTGTGCCAGCGGTCGGCAGGGATGTCGGTCGTGCGTCCGTCTACGGTAAAACCTTCCGTATCTTTTCCGGAGTAGAAGTGTACCGTATAATTGTCGGCCACGGTATCGATACGGAAATTAAGCGGTGCTATATTGCAGGGTATCGTGAGCCGGGTATAATCGGGTATGATTGCAGTTTCGGTTCCGGCGTCGGTATATGCTTCGGGTATCCGGGGCGAACAGGACGCAAGAAGCGCCGGCAGAAGCATGCCGGATGCTACGGACAAAACGGAAAAACGACTGATTTTCATGTTGTCTTAAGGTCGTTGATAAAGAAATAATAGAACCAGTAAGTGTCGCTGAAGTCCTTGCGGAAAGCTTCACGGTTGTATTCCTCGGAATAGTTGGAGTTCTGACGGGCCATTGTCATGAAGCGTTCGAAACGTGCTGCTATTTCCGGGTCGATTGCAAAGCGGTGCCAGTCCACTTCGTTCTCGAGAGCGGAGAAGAGCAGGGCTGCCTCCTGATAGTGGACAGGAAGCCGGTCGTGGGTTCTGGCATACAGCATGAATCGCGGCCAGAATTCTGCAATGTCTTTTTTCTTCATGTTGAACTGTAGCGACAGTTCTACCAGGGCAGGCGGCCCGCCTGCAAGAGCGGCGACATTAGAACTTATGTAATGCTCGATGAGTCCTGAATCTCCGCCAAGCTGCGAGTCATAAGCTGTCAGAGGTTTTATCGATGCCATTTCCGGGTCGTTGCCGATGAGTTCGGGATTGTCGGCATAGCGTAGATATTTTTCGGCCTCGCCGGAATGGAACATCGAGCCTGAAATCATGCGAAGATAACGGCGAGCCAGATTATATTCCCCGTTCATAAGAGCGCATTTGCTCATGTATCTGAGGTATTCCGTTTTATATCCGTATTCGACCATGTCTTCCATGCACCAACGGTAACAGTCATTCAGACGTCCGAAAAGATAGTTTAGCGAACGGGCCGAGCTTAGACGAAGGGCAAGAAAGGGGTAAGGGCTGGCGTACTCCGCAGCACCCTGAGGGAATGTGAACAGGCTGTCGGGTGCATCGCCGCGGTGGAACAGTGCGGCGTGAGTGAGCATTTCCACGGCACGTGTCGGTTCCTCTTTGAGTTCTCTTGCCTTTCTGATGGCGGCGGAGTTGTCGCCATCGGAGATGGCTATATCCATGGCTACCATGGTTTCGAAATTGGCATCGCGGAACCGGCATACAAATATCGATATGACGGATATGGCAAATATGGCAGCTGAAATATATCCGGCGGATTTTTGTTGATTCGCTTTTCTTCCGCTGTGGAACAATGCGGACATAAATATCAGTGTGCCGATTGTAATCCAATATGTAAGCATTAAGGGTTGAAAGTCGGCGGCCATGCGCGGTATTCCGGCGGTGTAGATGTGGGAAAGCATGGCGTGCGACTCAAATAAGTAGAAGTACAGCTGTGGTATGATAGCCGCAAGTGCGGCTCCCGTGATTGCAATCCACAGGATGCGTCGTTGGCGGTTGCTGATCTCGTCGACAGCGCAAAGTCCTGCGCCAAGAAGCGAGTAGAAGCCGAAGAGAGGATATGTAAAGGTACAGATAATTATGATAATGGCGCGGACAAGCGGTCGGCGCGAGGCGCGGAACACAGCTGTTGCCGCAATCGAAAAGCTGAAGCCTATTACCCCGGTCCAGATGAATCCCGGAGTCTTTGACATGTAGATTAGGTAGCCGGGCATAAGGGCGAACAGCAACATCATGGCTGACGGGACAATCGCGGCAGGCGACAGATTACGCGGCAGGCGGAATGTGGCGGATGTCAGTGCCCAGAGTCCGATAAGGGCGGCTGTAAAAATTGTGGCGCCGAGCCACGGATAGTAGAAAAACTGGGTCAGGAATGAAGCAATCCAGTCGATAAATCCTGCGGGAACGCTCATGCAATGGTTGAAAAACCATTGCCCGCCCATGAAAAACGATAAATCCTCAAGTTTCCGAAGATAAGGTGCTCCGGCACCTGTCATCAGCAAAACGATTGATGAGAGGGCAAATATTGCAGGAAACAGAATGTACGACATGCGTGCACAGGTGTTTGTTTCCGTTCGTTTGCCGGTGTTTGGTTTCGGAGTACTGTCTGCTTTGTTTCCGGACATGGATTGTGATAACAATTGATTGTGTAATAGGTTGCTTAATGCAAAATTAGCAAAAAAATGCCGCACGTCAAACAAGCCGTGCGGCATTTTGCGTGAGAATTATCAGATTATTATTTTATGGACAGACTGAGTTACGGATGAAGAGATCTCCACGAGATATATGCCTGAGGGCAAGGCCACGGGAAGTGCGACGGATGTACGTCCGGCGCTTATTCCGCACTCGATAGCCGAGAGAATACGGCCTGATACGGTGTCGATAATCCTTATCGATGCGTTGCAGCTTGCCGCCGAACGTATTTCAAGGATATTGCTGCCGCGTATCGCGCTTACTTCTGGAGTCCAGGCTGCATCGATTGTATTGATGCCGGCGCTCTCTTCAAATATTCTCTGCTCTTCCATTGCTGCCGCATTAGCCGCACGGTAAGCAGAGCTGAACATGTCGGCCGCTTCATAGTCGTGCTTCCGGGCATCGAAGTACAGTCCGAAACTTTGTGATGCAGCAGCTCCGTATGCACTCATGAACACGGGAGTTCCTGCAAGCTGGGATGAACCGGAAACTGAGAGGACTTTGCTGTCGCTGACGTTCTGTATCTTGTAGCATCCGTCTTCTTCCAGCTCCAGACGCCATGTCTGCGACGGCTTGCCGTTGTCCTGCGACAGCAGCAATGAACCGAATATACTTTCGAGGTATTTTCCGGAAGCCGCTTCGACCAGACGCCAGTGATATGGATTGCCTGCGACGGCTTCAAGACGGAATTCCATGTTTGAGTTGTCGTCATCGTCGTCAATGAAGAATCCGTTGCCTGCGGTGGATATCCAGCGGTCGGAATATTTGTCGAGAATTCTTACCACTGCTCCGTCGGCGGGCGCTGCGATGCGTTTGAAGCGGTCGCAGTCATCGAATACGCTGATGTCCCAGCTGTCGTGCCATTTCACGGTCGGCGCACCGGAACGCAAGCTCAGGGGGAGCCATACGTACTCCGATTTTCCACCGACATCCGAAGAATTCCAGCGGTCGCCCATGTAGACATAAGCTCCTTCCTTGCCGGCTACTTTGAAAATATATGTGCTCTGGCTTCTGTATGTGGTGGCAGCTCCGTTGTCTATAGCAAAGTTGCGTCCGGGTTCCCAGTATCCCATGATTTCGGTGGCGGTGGCGCTGTGTCCGGGATTCGGATCCCATCCTGTGCAGCCGGAGAATACCCCGAAATAAGTATCGCCGGCCTTTATTATGGCAGGAGCTTCATATCGGAGTCCCATAAGGATTTTTGTTTCTGTTACCGGCGAATTTTCAGTACTGAGATAGTCGGCGGAGAGAAGAGCAAGGTTCATGTTCGTGTTCATGTCGGTCGACGCGAAGTGGTATGCCTTGCCATCGGTGTCTTTGAATACGGTCTGGTCGCGCGAATCATGGTTGTTGGGGCGGAATGTGCTTACAAACTGATAATCCCCGTCGATTTTGTCGGCGACAGCCACACATACGCGTGCCTCGCCGTAACCGTTGCCGTTCTCCCAGTGTATATACATCACCCATTTTCCGGTATTGTCGTTGAATATCACTTTCGGACGTTCGAGCGTGCATTTGCCGGTTTCGGGGTCTATGGCTTGCGATGCTTTGAACACCAGTCCTTTGCGGCTCCAGTTGTAGAGGTCGGTGGAGGTGTAGCAGCTGACGCCGTTGCTGTCGTAGCCCGTGCGGTCTTCTCCGAACCAGTAATAAGTGCCGTCGAGATATTGCACACAACCTCCGTGGGCGTTTATGTGGCGTCCTGAAGTATCATTCCATACTTGTCCGGGGGTGATATTGTTGCGTGCCGCATAGCTTGCAGGCGATATGGCGACTGCAAAAGCGCACAATATCGCTGGCGGTAACATTTTTATTTTCATGCTGATGATAAACGATAAGAAAACATGATAAAAAAGGGTGAGCCGCATTGCTTTTGAGGTAGTGCGGCTCACCCTTGCAAACCTATAAATCAATATACGAACTTAAATGTCTGCGATTGGCCTTTGCCGGTCACTACGGCTATGTAAAGGCCGTGTCCCGGTAGCGCGAGTGTAGTTCCTGCCGCATAATTGTCGGCGGAGGCCACGCTTGTGCCCAGAGTGTCGTAGATGCTTACGGAAGCACCGTCGGGAGTATTGTAGAAGGCTATGCCGTCGGCTGTCGTGCGGGTGTATGCAGCGTTTGCCAGCTCGGTTTCATCTACGCCGCTGAAGTCAAGATCAGAGCCGAAGCTGGGAGCCAGGGGAGCATAAGCGCCTGTAACGTCGTAAGCGAAATATTCCACTTGAGCACCGCTCTTGTTGAAACCTACCTTCTGGTCGAGGACGCGCGATGTACCTGAGAGGGTCATTTCGTCGACGTATGTTGCCTGCGGGTTTGAACCCCATCCGCCACCGTTGAGGAAGCGTTCGTTGTGGAGAATCACTTTGATCTGTTTGCAGTCGGCCGAGGTAGTGTAGTTGAGTCCGTACTGTTCCATCTCCTCCTCGTTTGTGATTGTTACGGAAGTTCCGAGCTTGCTGTCCTGCAGTTCCTGTATTTTTACACTCGACATGTTGGTACCGCTCTTTTTGTCCATGCCGCCTTTGGCAAGGAATGAAAGGCTGTAGGTGCTGTTGGGAGCCACGTCGACGATCTGCGACACAGTACCTGCGCCCCATCCGTCGTTCCAGTTGTAACGCTGGAGCTTCATGGCGTGGTTGTTGTGGTCGAGTTCGTTGTCGATTTCAAGGTTTGCTACGTCGTATGTGCAGTTGTATCGGTCGATGGGATCCACGATCCATCCTTCGACGCGGTTTACAAGGCTGTCGGCGCGGAAGTTGTATTCGCCTTCGAAATTTCCGTTCTTGAGTAGGTTTTCAACGATTTCACCGTTTTCGACAGCCCATTCGGCCTGGTTTCCGTAGTCCGAAGCACGGAGCGTTGCCACCTGTATGCCGTCGCGGTAAGCGAAGATTCTCTTGTCGGAAGTTACGGCGAAACGGTATGTGTGGAATTTGCCGTCCTTGTTGTAGAATTTCTGTTTACCGCCGTCGGCAGCTGTCGCGGGGTTAGAGATGCTGATCTGCGATGCACCGTTGTAGAATCCCATTTCTTCAGCTTCTACGAAGGCTTTGAATGCGGCTCCTTCGGTTGTAACGGCGTAGGAATCGAATGTCGACATCGAGTTGGCGATTTTTACGCGGCATTCCACGGTGTAGCCGTTTTCGCCGGGAGTGAAGCCGTCGGCGAGGGCGTGGCTGAACTTGTTTTCAGTGCCTCCGGTGTAGACTGCGCCGCCTTTGAGGTCCTTGGCTTCAAGTTCGTTGCAATAACCGGTAAGATCGATGTAGGTGCGGAGGTCGCCGCTGCGCAGGATTACCTTACCGAAAGTTTCCGGCAGGGTGCTCAGCAGTGTGATGCGGATTTCACCGTTCTTTTCGGGATCGAGGACTTCAGGATATACAGAGAAGCCTGCAGTTGCCGATACTTTGACCTTGTCGGCCGAGATGAGGTTTGCAATGTTGATTTTGACAGTCTTGCTGTTGCCGGCACCTTCGATAGTCACTGCGTTCTGGTCGGGGCTAAGTACGGGGGTGACGGGAGCATAGGCGCCTGTTGCATCGTAGGTGAAGTACTCCATCTGAGCACCGCTCTTGTTGAAACCTACCTTCTGGTCGAGGACGCGAGATGTTCCTGCGAGGGTCATCTCGTCGAAATATGTCGGCTGCGGGTTCGAGCCCCATCCGCCACCGTTGAGGAAGCGTTCGTTGTGGAGAATCACTTTGATCTGTTTGCAGTCGGCTGAAGTGGTGTAGTTCAGGCCGTACTGTTCCATCTCGTCTTCGTTGGTGATTGTTACGGAAGTTCCGAGCTTGCTGTCCTGAAGTTCCTGGATTTTTACGCTCGACATGTTGGTTCCGCTCTTTTTGTCCATGCCGCCTTTGGCAAGGAAAGAGAGGCTGTAAGTGCTGTTGGGAGCCACGTCGACAATCTGCGATACGGTACCTGCGCCCCATCCGTCGTTCCAGTTGTAGCGCTGGAGCTTCATGGCGTGGTTGAAGTGGTCGAAAGTGTTGTCGATTTCAAGGTTTGCAACGTCGTATGTGCAGTTGTATCGGTCGATGGGATCCACGATCCATCCTTCGACGCGGTTTACAAGGCTGTCGGGACGTACGTTGTATTCGCCTTCGAAATTTCCGTTCTTGAGGAGGTTTTCAACGATTTCACCGTTTTCGACAGCCCATTCGGCCTGGTTACCGTAGTCCGAAGCACGGAGAGTAGCCACCTGTATGCCGTCGCGGTAAGCGAAAATTCTCTTGTCGGAAGTTACGGCGAAACGGTATGTGTGGAATTTGCCGTCCTTGTTGTAGAATTTCTGTTTACCGCCGTCGGCAGCTGTCGTGGGGTTAGAGATGCTGATCTGCGATGCACCGTTGTAGAATCCCATATTGTCAGCCTCTACGAACGCTTTGAATGCGGCTCCTTCGCTTGTAACGGCGTAGGAATCGAATGTCGACATCGAGTTGGCGAGCTTCATGCGGAATTCCACCGTGTAGCCGTTTTCGCCGGGAGTGAAGCCGTCGGCGAGAGCGTGGCTGAACTTGTTTTCAGTGCCTGTATAGACAGGGTTTGCGTTCAGGGCCTTCTGCTCGAGAGCTGAACCGTAGCCGACCACGGGCATTACGGCACGGAAGTCGCCGCTGCGTAGGATGATCTTGCCTTCGGTCTTGGGCAGAGTGCTGAGAAGGGTCACGCGGATAGTGGCGTTTTGTACGTCGGCGGGAAGTGTGGCCGGATACACTTCAAGACCTGATGTTGCGGTCAGGGTCACTCGGTCGGTCAGATTCGAGGCATTGATGGTGAATGTGCCCGACTGTCCGGTTCCGTTAATCACTACTTTGCCGTTCTCGGGAGCTTTGGCGGGGGCTTTGGCCACGGAAGTGGCGGCCTCGCCGAGTATCAGCACCGGAGAAGTTGCAAAGCTGCTGAAGGCTGCCGACATGCTCAGCGTGGCCAACAGAATTTTACAATAATGATTTCTCATGTTGATTGGTTTTAGGAATATGATATCAAAAGTATCTATATAGATTATTTCACCGATATTTTCAGTACGCTGCCGCCACAGCGGGCTACGTAGGTTCCCGGTGTGAAGCCGCAGGTGCTGATGCTGTTGTTGTTGCAATTGCTTGCGATACATTTTCCTGTGGAATCGAACACCGATAGTTTCTCGGTGCTGTCGTTCCCGCAGCTGTAAAGCTTTTTTGCTGCTGTGTCGTAGAAGATGCCTGACGATACGGCGGCGGACAAGCTCCCCGTACCAGCGCTTTTGGCGGAGGATATCGCACACCATGCTATGTCCTCGGGGCGGGAATCAGGACGTGCTGCACCTGCCGATTTTTCAAAGTCCTTGAATATTAATGCCCGCGTGCCTGAAACCGAGATAGCCCTGATGCCGGAGGCAGGAGCATCAGGCTCTTCTCCGCTTTGTGTGGCGGCAAAGAAAGCGCAATCAGTCATAATGCTGCCGTATTCTATCGGCAGTGCGGCCGATGAGATGTGTCCTATATTGGCGTTGCGGCATATACCTGCTTTTATTTCGCGTCCGTCGGGAAGGAGTGCGCTGCCGGGTGTTATGGCTACGTAGTCTATGGTGCCAGGCAGACGGTCAATGTCGGGCGCTGCGCTTTCATAGCGAATCTCGACATCGAAACCTTCCGGGCTGACCGACGATACACCGACCACGGCAGGATAGATTCCTGTGTCGGAAACCACAGAGGCGAATACTGCGGGAGTGCAGTCGAACGGGGTCGGGAATTTTACCGACAGCACTTTGCCGGCATCGGCATTGTCGAGTTTTCCGGCAATGGCGTCGAGTTCCCCGAGCTTGTATTTTCCCGGTGCTGCGAAAATCATGTAGGCGAGTGTGTCGCGGCTTACGAAAGAGTCGCTCCCGTTGTAGTGCCACGAACTTGTGCCCAACGCGCAGAGTCCGGGGCTTACGAGCCGTGCGCTTGCCGCCATCGGCGCTTTCATGCGGTATGTCTGTATTCCGGGCAGGATTACTGCCGAGCCATAGCTTCGGTCGTCGTGGAGGAGGTGAAAGCGGAGTTCTTTGGCCGTCGTCCTTCTTCCTGCTATCCATTCCTTGCCGGATGCGGGGAGGATACTGTAGCCTGTGCTGTTCGAAGTGTATGCCCTTTCGCCTTCTGCAATCGACACTACGCGGTAATCCACGTCGCCGGCGTCGCCGACAGCCTCGGGTTCGCTCCAGCTGTCGGTGCGGAACGGGACTTGCGCTACTGTGCTGAATGTATTGCCGTCGTTTGAGCGCTCGATGATATATCCGTCGGTCTGTTCAATGTTGCCGTCGATCCAGCGGAGGGTGAAGCGGCTCTGCCCGGCATAGGATATATCAAGGTCGGGAGCGCTGTTTATCGTCCATGTAGGGATGACTTCTTTCTCGGGTGAGAATGCTTTTCCGGCCTTGAAGTCGCGGTATACTTTTCCGGCGGGAGTGAGGTTGAGATTGCCCCAGAAAAGGGAGCGTTTTTCTTCAACCCAATTATATACCGAATACCGTTCGATGAAAGAGCATGTGTCCATCATCTGTAGTACTTCTTCCATGAATTTGCGCTGCTTTTCCTGTTGTGCGCTTTTGTCTGCCGGCCATGATTCGTGAGTCCAGTTGGCCCCGTTATTCCATTCCGTGATCCATATCGGGCGGCCTGTTTTTTCATGAACCTCTTTGAGCTTCTTGTACCAGTCTTTTACCGAGCTTACCTGTACGGCGCTTCCGCTACCGCCCCAATAGGCGTGTATTGCCACATAGTCGACACGGTAATTTCTGGCATCGCATTCGTCGATGAAGCGGTATAGCCATGAAAAATCGGTGGTTGCGGGCGAGCCTAATCGCAAGCCGGAGTGAAGGTGTCTGGGCCATTCGGCCACGGCTTTTTCGACCGATACCGCCGACTGTTCGCTGTGGTCGGGTTCGTTGTAGCTCAGCAGATGGGTGTAGTCGGCTGTGTTGGCTATTTTGTGCCAGTCGGAATCGCCGCCGTGTCCCCATTTCTCGGGCACGAATTCCTGATTGCGCCATGCGGAGCCTTGAGTTTGCGGCGAGCGTCCCCAGTCGGCGGATGTCCCCCAGTTGTAGACCCAGGTGCTTGATGTGGCGTCGGCCTGCTGCTCAAGAAATCCTTCCGGCGGATTGGACTGTCCGTTGCCTCCCACCCATCCTTTTTTGGATGTAACGCGCCAGGGGAACACCCGGACGAATGATACTTTGCCGCATAGTTCGGCGGGAAGACGTTCGATGCTGAGATCGGTATTTTCAGCTATGAAGCATCGGCTGTAGCCGGTGCCGTCGGGATTTGTGGCCAGTGTGGCCATGTATCCGCGGGCAAGGCGGAAAGAGCTGATGTTGTCGTCGAGGGTGAGCGGACGTATGTTTCCGGCATCGACATCGGAGGCCGGCGAGTTGCTATAGTGTGGCCCTGTGATGAAGCTTTCCGATTCGCCGTCGAAAGCCGTCTGGCTATATGCCGTGAGAGGGCTGTAGTCTGTGGAGTGAGGTAATATCTCTGTACCGTGGCGGTACACGTAGATACGTGCGTTGGCATCAGGCTCTAAAATTTCGCCTTTCACTCTGACGGAGCCGATGAGATGCCGTATGACGTCGGAGGGGCGTATATTGTCAAAGAACAGGCGGCAATTGTCGTCGGCAAGGTCAATCGTTTTGCCCGGGGCTATGGCTTCGTCGGCTGAACTTGCGGTGATGTGAAAATCGGTGTCGCCGCTCAGACGCATGTCGGAGTCGACATGTGCGCTGACGTGAAGACCTGCCATTGCTGCAAAAGAGCGTATGCCCAGAGCCAGCAGGAATATGACTTTTGTGTTATGTGCCGTGTTCTTTAAATTCATTTTTTTGGGTGTCTGTTTTTTTTGAGGAGGGTGGGGTGGGAAGAAAGGGGCCGGGCGTACCCGGCCCCTTATTTAGTGTTTAAAGTCTGATTATTTTACAATGATAATGTTGCTTTCGGTGACGTTTGCAGTCCGGATGGCTACTACATACTTGCCGGCGCTGAGTTCGACAGAGCATGAGGGTCCGTAGGTTTCGGCGATTGTCACTGTGCGTCCGTCGAGAGTGTATACGGCCACGATGGTTTTGCCGCTGATGCCTTCGACTACGATGCCGCCTGCATTGGCGTACACGTTGAGTTTGCCTGATGCTACTGAATCGATTCCGGCGTTTTCACGGGCGTATTCGAGTGCTTTGATGAGGGCTGTGCGGGCTTTTTCTATTTCGGCTTTGGTGTGGTTGTCGGCGTCGGCAACGATATCCTTTGCGTCGGCGAGAGCCATTTCAAGACCGAAATCCTGAACACCACTTTCGGCGATGAAATCTTCGGCTTCTGCTATTGCAGCGTTTATGCCGGAGAGGTCGTGGGCGGGTACAGCCTGAGCTTTGAATGTTTCGACAGCGGCTTTGAGCGTGTCAAGGGCAGCAATGAGATCAGCCTGTGTGGATTCTGCGTTTTCGGCAGTGGCGTTTGCTGCGGCAATTGCTTCGGTGAGTCCGTTGATGGCTGATACTGGATAATTGCCCGGCTTGAAGCCCTGGGTTGCATTGTCGAGTATATCCTGAGCGTTGGCGATTGCTTGTTCAAGACCGGTGCTGGCAATGAGTTCCTCGGTGAATGTGGCGATAGCGCTGTTGAGGGCTTCAACCTGTGTGTCGACAGATGCCTGGTTGATGGCTGCGCGGTCGATGGCTTTGGCTTCGGTGAGTACTGAGTTGAGTGCGTCGACTACTGCCTGCGGGCACTGGCCTTCGCCGGGACCGACTACAGTAGCGCCGGCGATGGCTGCTTCAGCTTTGGCGATGGCGCTGTCAAGATCGGTGAATTTAACGCTGACAACAGATTTGCGGAGTGCGGCCATTGCATCGTTCAGAGCTTTTGTGCATGCGTCGATTTCCTCCTGGGTTTTTTCCATGTCGGCTTCCGCTTCTTTTGCTGCAGCGAGTGCGGCATTGAAAGCGTCGATGTTTTCCTGAGGATAGTATCCGTTGAAGTCGCCTGCTTTCAGGTCGCTGAATTCTTCAGCTTCCGCTTCGTTGATGGCTTTGCGCAGGGGAGTGCGGTTTACTGAGATGGCTCCGTTAATGAAAGCATAACGTGCGTCGAGAAGAGCTTCGAGGTCGGTTAATTCTGGGGCGCTTACACCTTTCGCAGTGGCGATTGCTGCAGCGAATGCGTCGACTGCTTCCTGTGGACGCTGGCCCTGGTCGGTTCCGATGTTGTCTTTTTCGGCTTCGTAGAGTGCTTCGGCACATTCGATGGCATCGTTGAGGACGTCGGCCACGGGCTGAATTTCGGTGTTGCCGGCGAATGCTTCGGTAGCAGCGATGACTTCTTCGGTGAGGGCGTCGCAGGCTTCCTGATCAGTAACGTTCTTTGCGCTGTCTTCAAATATGGCTATCTGTGCTTCGAAAGCTTCGATTGCGCTTTCGTAATACTGACCCACTTCGATGCCTATCTGTGCTGCTGCGGCTTTAGCGTAAGCAGCGGCGATAGCTGCTTCGAGTTCGTCTTTGATAACGGAATTGGGATTGTTGATGAAGTCGGTGCGAGCCTGATTGAGTTCGCTTGTCTTGGCGTCGACTTCTTCCTGAGTTGCGCCGCGGAGAGCGTCGGCAGCGTTTATCACGGCAGCGAAAGCGTCGCATTTGGCATCGCTCCACTGGCCGATTTCATTGCCCCTGTCGATGTTTTCGAGAGTGTAACGGGCATTGGCCACAGCTCTCTCAAGATTGAATACATCGGGGTCGTTGGGGAGATCTACGCGAAGGAAGCGTGACTGATGTGCATTGCTGCCTTTGTCGAGATTCTGTATTGCGAAGTTGGTTCCGCTTCCGAATGTGAGTACTTTTGTGGGATCGTCGTATTCAACCAGAGCGAAGTAAGGAATATTGTCGATGGTTGCAGTGTAGACAACGGTCCACTTGGGAGCATCAGCGTCGGCTACTTCAAAGGCGGTGCCTTCATAAGAAAGGGCTTTGCCGTCGTTCTTAATTATATATGTGTATTTGGCACCTTCCACAGGGATGAATGTCCAGTGCTGTGCGGTGTTGCCTGCGGTGAATTCCGATGTTCCGATGGCTCCGTCGTTGTTGGTCATGAATTTGGAAGAGTATTTACGAACGGAAAAACGGTAGGCGGTGTTTTCTTCGGGAATGAAGAACGGATCGATTTTTTCGGCAAGGAATGCGTTGATGGCAGCGTTCAGTGTATCGGTGATGTCGTTCACATCCTGCTGAGATGCCGGAACGGCGTTTTTAGCAGTGTTGAGTGCTGCGCTGAGTGCGTCTATGGCGCTTTGGGGATAATTGCCGGGTTGTTCACCCACAACAGCTTTCGAGATGTAGTTCTCGGCGTTTTCGATTGCTTTTTCAATGCCAATGATGAGGAACTCTCCGTCGACAACTTCAAGGATCTGCCACTTGGCGTTTACCTGATTGCGGCTCTTGTTTGTGTAGATAAGGCTGCCGGGGTTGTTTTCGTCGGAAGCCCATGCACCGTTATAGTTGAAGCGGTTGATGGTATAGATTTTGTTTTCGAGGTCGACTATTTCGAAGAAAATCTGTGCTGCTTCTTCAGCCGGGTCGGCCAAAGTCGTTGAGTTCCATCCTCCTTTGTAGGCGAGATAACCGCTGCCGTCTGCTATCTTAAGGTTGAAAGCTACGCTAAGACCTTCGACGGGTATGATCTCGAATTTCTGAGTGTCTTCGGCTGTCGGATTTGCAAGAACTGCTTCGCCGTTGGAGTTCACTCCGAGCATCAGGTTGTTATAGGTGTTGACGAAGTAATACTTTTTGCCTGCTTCGGGCACGAACACGTAGCGGGTGTTGCCAAATGATGACAAAGCACTATTGAGGACGGGCACTGCGGCATTGTATGCCTCGGGATCGGCGCTTGTCCATGTTGCCATGGCTTCGGCTATCGCTGCGCTCAGAGCGTCGGCGGATGCCTGTGGGTAAGAGCCTGTTGTGTCGCCTATGTTTGCGGAGGCAAGGGTTTCATTGGCATTGCTGATAGCGTTAAAAAGGTTGTTTACAGCGTTTGTGAATGCCGAAAGAGTTGTGGCGGCATCGTTCACTTCGCTCTGTTCGGTAGCGCTTCCCAGTGCAGCCTCAGCTGTTGCGATGGCGGCGTTGTAAGCGTCAATACCTTCTTGGCTGAAAGATTCGCTTACAGGCTTCTCCGCTACATTGTTCTTTGCGTTGGCGATTGCTGTTTCAAGAGCGCTGTAGATAAGACCATCGGAGGCTTCTATAAAACGCCATGCATGCTTTCCGTCGTTGCCGTTTTTGTCTGAAAACACGCCGGCACCGTCGCTGTTCTGGTCTGTGCCGAAATATGCATTGCGACCTAAATTCCACATCTTGACGTGGTCTTCTTCCGTACATTCCCAGAATGTGAAGCGGGTGAAGTCATCGGCAGGATCTTCAAGGAATTTCACGGTATAACCGCCGTCGCTTCCGAGGTAGCGGCCGTCCTCAAGTTTGATGTTGTAGGTGTTCTCCGCATCGGCTACGATCTCGAAAGTGAATTTTTGCGATGTGCCGGAACCGGCGCTCATGATTTTGGCGGAGTTACCGTCGACTGTAAGAAACAGGCCGCTTGAGTGCTGGATCATGTAGGTTTTAGCCGGATCAGGATTTTTCAGCGGCTCGGCATACATGCTTTGGGCGAAAAATCCCATCATTACCAGCAAAAGGGTAAAGATTTTTTTCATGATAAATTGGTTAATTATGTTTAGGTTATATATCAGGTATTATTGGTATCAGATATTTCGGTCGCAAAAATATTTTTACTCGCGCGGGTTCAGGTGGATAAATATTTCAGAAAGGCTTATGGCTGCGTGTAGAGGCGGATGGAGTGTTGTTTTTTCAGAATTTACACCCTGTTTTTCCGATTTACGCCCTATTGGCTCCCCGAGTAGAAAATGCGCGAAAGATGCATTCTACCTGCTTTTCAGATGTTTTAATCTGAGTTTTATTCTCTTGTTACGGATGTTTTGATTAATTTTGCGGATAGTATAAACAATTATAAAATCCGACGATGATACCTAAGAAAATACATTTGTGCTGGTTCAGCGACGATCCGTATCCGGTGGAGATAAAGGTGTGCCTTGACAGCTGGAAACGCATCCTGCCCGACTATGAGGTAAGAATGTGGCGTATGGCCGATGCGCGTGCTATCGGATGCCGATTCATTGATGAAGCACTTGATAATCGGCGCTGGGCTTTTGCCTCTGATGTGGTACGTTACTATGCCTTGTGGAAAGAGGGTGGCGTGTACATGGACAGCGACATATTCTTATATCGTCGTTTCGATGAATTCCTGCCGGAGAATGGCGAAGGTTTCGTGACTTTCCATGAAAAGATTTATCCGGAACATTTTCCATTCGGTCTGCAGGCCGCGTTCATGATTTCGTCGCCGGGCAACGATTATTGCCGTGCCGTGCTCGACTATTACATGGAACGTCCTTATAAAAACGCCGACGGTTCTGTCAACGAACTGATTTCACCGTTTGTGATGTCGCAGGTGGCCGAGCGTTTCGGTTGGCATTGCGAGGATGTCGAGCAACATTGCGGTTCGCTGACTGTTTATCCCACGCATTTTCTGGCTCCGCGCAAGCGTTATGTCCTCGACCGCGAAACTATCGGTCAGCATCGGGTGTATGGCAGCTGGCGTAAACGCAAATTCGGCCGCAGGGTCGAGAAATTCTTCGAACACCAGTGGCACATTGTGCGTTACGCACTTTTTAAACGGTAAGATATAAACTTATTTCTTTATTTCGGCCATGGCACGCGCTATGGCCGATTTCATTGCGTGGCCTTGGGCCATCTCTGCTGCCATGCGACGTACGGCGGCGTTCATGCTGCGACGTTCGCCGTCGCTGAGTGCTGCGAGGCGTTTCGGAAGTTCCTCAAGGGAATTTACGCTTATGCCTATGCCTTTTTTGGTTACGATAGGGGCTATCGCAGCTCCGGACCAGACTATCAGAGGCAAAGCTGCGCGTAGGTAGAGCGACGCTTTGTGCGGAGCGTTCACGGCCAGATATTCGCCGAAGTCGCCGGAGCATGTATCGATCCGTTCGCCGTCCCACACCAGTCCGAAATCGCCTTCGGAGGCTGCGGTGGCTATGAATTTATCGGCGGGAATGAAGCCACGGTATGTTATCGTTGCGTCGGCAGGAAGCAGCTTCTGTTCGTCGGCAGACATATTGCCGAACAGAGTCAGGGAGATGCCGTCGGTGAATTTATCGCTTTGCAGCAGGAAAGAGTTTTTACGCAGGTTCAGGGAGCCGGCGTAGATTATGCGCGGTGTCGCAGAGGCTGTCGGGGTGCATGGCGGCGTTGCGTCGCTCAGGAAATCGTGAAGGCCAAGTACGTCGACAGGCCGGCTGATGTTGTGTCCGAGCAGCCAGTCGCGCATGGCATCGGTGGCAGCTATTATGCGGTCGGCATGGCGCAGGCGCTTTATCTCTTTTGCCGGTGTCAGCTTCTTGCGGCGGAATGAGCCGAGATCATGGATAAATGCCACTGTCGCGGCTCCACGCATGCGTGCTATCCGGCATATAAAAGAAAAATATTTTTTGACGGGGTATTGAAGCAATATCACGTCGCCTGAACGTATGTTGGCGGCCATGCGCGCGACTCCTGCAAGGTTCAGGAAAAAGGTTGCGGCTTTTCCGCGTCCGTACGAACGTTTCAGCCCGAGATTGACGGCGCCCATAGAGGCCAGAATGTCCTCGTAGTCGGATTTGGCCTTGTTGCCGGCCGAAAGACGGTCGGGGTATCGGCGGCTGATGTAGCAGAGGCGCGTCATGATGTTGTGGCTGATTCAGGATGCTATAAATTCGCGTGCCGTGCGTATGTCGGCGGCATGGTCTACGTCGACGATTTTGTCGAAAGGATATGCTTTCAGCCTGAGTCCGGATTCGAGTAGTGCCCGCTGATAGTTGCGCATACGGCTTATGCCCTGTTCCATACATCCGGCCAGAACGTCGATGGCCTTAGGGGTCAGGCCGTAGATGCCTCCCGATATGTAACGGTCGGTGCCTGTCGGCATATCGCGGAATGCAGTAATCATATCCGTAGATGGATCGGTGTCGACATAGAGAGGCTTTTCGTCGTCGATGAATGTCGTGACGGCCATCATGCCGTCCACGTCGGCGGGAGCATCGGCGAAAGCATGGGCATAGCGGCTGAAATCCGGCTCGCGGAAGATAGTATCGACGGTTGTCAATATGAATTTTCCCGCCGGCAGCACACGCGATACTTCATAGAAACTGTGCATTGAACTTGGGGTCGATTTCACGACCAGATGGAAGTCGAAAGGCAGTTCCGGTGCGATTTTTTCGAGATAGGCGCGGACGTCGGTCATCTGTTCGTTGACAATGACACTGAGCGAGCGGGCGTCGCATTGCGAGAATATGTCGATCAGCCGGCGTATCATAGGCCGGCCGTCGAGGTCGACCAATGGTTTTGGGAGCGCTACTCCTTCCTGGACAAGGCGGGAGCCTTCGCCCGCGGCTATGATTGCGTAGTTCATTTTTTTCAGTCTTTGCTTAGGTCGAGCACCACGTTGTCGTTGCCCTTGTTGTGGTATTGCCGCCGCAGGGGGTGGGCTGACGCATCGTCGTAGGCACGGCGGTTACGGAATATGTCGATGGCGGCGTAAATGGCGCAGCGCATCGATTCAGGCGATGCCAGGCCTTGTCCGGCTATGTCGTAGCCGGTGCCGTGGTCGGGCGATGTGCGCACGTATGGCAGCCCGGCGGTAAAGTTGACGCCTTCGTCCATTGCGATGGTCTTGAAAGGAGCGAGGCCCTGATCGTGGTACATTGCCAGTATGCCGTCGAATTTGCTGTAGTTGCCGCTGCCGAAAAAGCCGTCGGCGGCGTATGGGCCGAAAGCAAGAATTTTTTTCTCGCGGGCTTCGGCAATCGCCGGTGCTATTATTTCGCTTTCTTCGCTTCCGAGAAGCCCTTCTTCTCCGGCATGCGGATTGAGTGCAAGGACGGCTATGCGTGGCGAGTGTATGCCGAAATCGCGACGGAGCGATCGATCGAAGCGCAGCAGTTTTTCAGCGATAAGTTCTTTGGTGATTGAGGCGGGCACGGCACTTATAGGGGTGTGGGCGGTTGCCAGAGCCACGCGTATTTTGTCGGAACAAAGTACCATCAATGCTTTGTCGGGTATCCGGTCGTTCGAGTCGGTATCGCCGGTATTTGCCAGAGAGGCTTCGAGATATTCGGTGTGTCCGGGGAAAGTGAATGTCGGACTCTGTATGCTGTGCTTGTCGATCGGTGCGGTCACCAGGACGTCGATGGCACCGCGGCGCAGGTCTGTCACTGCGCTTTCGAGAGCGGCGAGAGCTGCGGCACCGGCTGTTTCGGATGCCTTGCCGGGTTCTATGCGTGTGTCTTCTCCTACTACGTTTATGATGCAGAACTGTCCGTCGCGGGCATCTTCGGCTTTTTCTATCTGTGTCAGTTGCACAGGGGCGAGTTCCATGGCTTTGCGGTAGAACGCGGCGATTTTGGCCGAGCCGTATACAATTATGTCGCATAGGTCGGCCATGCGTGTGTCCTCAAGTACTTTGAGGATTACTTCGTAGCCTATGCCGTTGATGTCGCCGTGGGTGATTCCCACTTTTATTTTTTTATTGCTCATTTGTTTTCAGTGTTTTATTTTTGTTTTCCTGCGAGCATTCCGCAGGCAGCCTGTATGTCCTCGCCGCGCGAAGCCCGTATGGTTGCGGTTACACCGAGTTCGTTAAGACGGTCGCGGAAAGCTTCCATTGTTCCGGCATCGGCCGGGCTGCGGTCGAAACCGGGAATCCGATGGAAGCGGATAAGGTTGACCCGTGCCGAGCTGCCGCGCAGAAGGCGGGCAAGCGCGTCGGCGTGCCGCATGTCGTCGTTGACTCCGCGCCAGACGGTGTATTCCACGGACAGGCGACGCTGGTGGGCGAAGTCGTAGTCGCGCAGGAGAGCCATGACCTGACTTACCGGCCATGCGTTCTCGACGGGCATTATTTCCCGGCGGTCGGTGTGGAACGGTGTGTGTACGCTTATGGCAATGTGTACTTGTGTTGAGTCGAGGAAACGGCGAAGTACATTGATATTGCCAATGGTCGAAAGGGTTATGCGCCTCGGACTCCAGGCCATGCCCCATGGGGCGGTAAGTATTTCGATGGCGGCAAGGACGGCATCGGCGTTGTCGGTGGGTTCGCCCATGCCCATGAATACCACATTTGTCAGTTCTCCAGATTCCGGTACAGACAGAATCTGGTTGATTATTGCTCCCGCGTCAAGGTTGCCGTGGAACCCTTGGCGTCCGGTCATGCAGAACGCGCAGTTCATGCGGCATCCGGCCTGCGACGACACGCAGATGGTCGCGCGTTCACGGTCGGGTATTACAACGGCTTCTATATCATGCCCCCCGGCTCCGGGAAAGAGGTATTTGGCGGTGCCGTCGGCAGAGCGTGCTTCGGCGACAGCTTCTTCGCGACCGACAATCCATCCTGCGGCAATCATGCGCGAACGGGCTTCTTTTGACAGATCTGTCATGGCATCTATGCCGGTGACGCGTTTTTCGTATAGCCACCGTGCCATTTGTTTGGCGGCGAACGGTTTCAGCCCATTTTCGGCGGCTACTTCACGCAATCCGTCGAGTGTCAGACCGAGGAGTTTGCGTGGCGTGGCGCCGGATTTGCTTTCAGATGCGTTTATCATTGTGCGGCCGTAACAATCAGTTGAACGCCAAAGCCATACGTTCTACGGCTTTTGCTGCTGGGATTTTGTGGTAAAGGATTTCGTATACACCGTCGAGTATGGGCATGTCGACGCCGTATCGTTCGTTTATGTCATGGATACATTTTGCTCCGTAATAACCTTCGGCAGTCTGTTCCATTTCCATGCGTGCCGCTTTTACGGAATATCCTTTGCCTATCATCGAGCCGAAATTGTGGTTGCGGGAGAAGCGTGAATAGGCTGTGACGAGCAGATCGCCGAGATAGACTGAATCGCAGATCTGGCGTGGCCGCGGACTTACGGCGGCACAGAAACGCTCCATCTCGCGTATGGCATTGGATATGAGCATGGCCGAGAAGTTGTCGCCGCGTTTCATGCCGTGGATTATGCCGGCTGCGATGGCATATACGTTTTTCAGTACGGCGGCATATTCAATTCCTTCGACGTCGCTTGAAATTATCGTATGGGTGTTTTTGCCGCTTATACATGCTGCGAAAGCCTCGGCGCGCTGGGTGTCCGTGCAGCCTATGGTAAGGTAGGACGGACGGTCAAGAGCCACTTCCTCGGCATGGCATGGCCCGGAAACCACAAGTGAGTTGTCGAGGCTGACTCCGAAGCGGCGCATCATGTAGTCGGATACCAGTTCGTTTCCGTCGGGCACAATACCCTTTACGGCCGAAACAACCGCTTTTTTGCTGATGTCGACATTGATTTTGTCGACATGGTCTTTGAAATATGGCGACGGCATCACCAGCAGGAGTGTGTCGGCCTGCTCGCAGACGGCATTGATGTCGCTTGAGAAATTTATGCGGTTTATGTCGAAATCGACGTCCGTAAGGTATGCCGGGTTGTGACCCATACGACGGAAATCCTCGATTCGGTCGTCGCGCCGCATGTACCATAGTATGGTCGGACAATTCTGCAACAGCAGTTTGGCCAGTGCTGTGGCCCAACTGCCGCCGCCCATCACGGCTATGTTCCCGGGAAATCGTTTAGTTTCCATGGTATTTATGGCTTTTATTTGTCGCTGCCGGCTGCACTTATCCATGCACCGACGGCGTCGATGGTCTGGTTTGTCAGACCGAGCTTGTGTTTCTTGTTAAGCCCGCAAAGTTCCTGATGGAGCTTGCCGGCTGTCTGTGTGGCGAGGGCTGCTACGGTCAGTATGCCTGCTTTATAAAGTACGGGTACCCATTCGGCGGGTACGCCTGCGTTTGCGAATGTTTCGGCGCTGTCGCGTTTTTCAACCTTTTCAGGACGCATCTGAGGGAAGAGAAGCACTTCCTGGATGGCGACTTGTCCGGTCATAAGCATCACAAGACGGTCCATTCCGATGCCCATTCCGGATGTCGGGGGCATGCCGTATTCAAGTGCGCGTATAAAATCGGCATCGATAATCATGGCTTCGTCATCGCCTTTCTCGCCGAGTCGCATCTGTTCGACAAAGCGCTCGTACTGGTCTATGGGGTCGTTCAGCTCGGAATAGGCGTTCGCAAGTTCCTTGCCGTTGACCATCAGTTCGAAGCGTTCGGTGAGTTCGGGATTGTCGCGATGGCGTTTGGTCAGCGGCGACATTTCTATGGGATAATCGGTGATGAATGTGGGCTGTATGTACTTGCCTTCGCAACGTTCGCCGAAAATCTCGTCGATCAGTTTGCCTTTGCCCATCGACGGGTCGACCTCGATACCGAGTTCGCGGCATACTCCGCGCAGGGCATCTTCGTCCATGCCGGTGATGTCGAAACCTGTGTGTTCCTTGATTGCCTGAGCCATGGTGACACGCGGGAACGGAGCCTTGAAGCTGATGGTGTTGTCGCCGACGCGTACGTCAGTGGTGCCGTTTACGTCAAGACATATTTTTTCGAGCATGCGTTCGGTGAAAGCCATCATCCAGTTGTAGTCCTTGTAGGCCACGTAAATTTCCATGCACGTGAATTCGGGGTTGTGGGTGCGGTCCATGCCTTCGTTGCGGAAGTTCTTGGAGAACTCGTAAACGCCTTCGAAGCCTCCGACAATCAGACGCTTCAGGTAAAGTTCGTCGGCAATACGCAGATAGAGAGGTATGTCGAGCGCATTATGATGGGTGATGAACGGACGTGCCGATGCTCCTCCGGGGATGGACTGAAGTATGGGGGTTTCCACTTCGATGTAGCCTGCCGAGTTGAAATACTCGCGCATGGAATTGTAGACCTTTGTGCGTTTCAGGAAAATCTCTTTTACGCCGTCGTTCACGATAAGGTCCACATAACGGCGGCGATAGCGCAGTTCGGGGTCATCGAATGCGTCGTATGTCACTCCGTCTTTCACCTTTACAACGGGCAGGGGGCGGAGCGATTTGCTGAGAACCGTCAGTTCGCGGGCATGGACTGATATTTCACCTGTCTGAGTGCGGAACACGTAGCCGCGCACGCCGATAAAGTCGCCTATGTCAAGCAGTTTTTTGAATACGACGTTGTAAAGGTCTTTGTTTTCGTCGGGGCATATTTCGTCGCGGGAGATATAAATCTGGATTCTGCCGTCGGCATCCTGCAGTTCCACAAAGGATGCTTTTCCCATGATTCGGCGGCTCATGATTCGTCCGGCTACGGCGACATCCAGTGCAGGAGCATCGTCCTTAAAGCTTTCGCGGATTTCGGTGCTGTGACCTGTAACTTCGTATTCGGCTGCGGGATATGGCTCTATGCCCATCTGGCGTAAAGTGGCCATGCTGCCACGGCGTATTGTTTCCTGTTCGCTCAGTTCAAGTGGATTCATATCTTGATTCTTTAATTTTCCGATTGATTTGCAAAGTTACCATTTTCCCGTGTCTTAAGCAAATCAATGCTTCCGGGTTTTATGGGTTTTATTCGAGTAGGCCTGACATTCTGCAAAACAAATTTGTGACGTAGGTGAATTTATCGTAAATTTGCATTTGCAATGGTATCTCTAAAACGGCTCAAGAGAGAGCAAGAGAATGAAAATCAGTGTTTTGTAGATTGTAATTCGGAGATTTAATAGGGAATTCGGTGTAAATCCGAAACAGTACCCGCTGCTGTAAGTCCTATACCAAAAGTCATTTGCACGATGTCATTGAGACTGAAATGTCTTGAGAAGGCGCATTTGACCGGGACAAGTCAGAAAACCTGCCATTGTCGTAAAATAGATATGTGCCTACGGGACTATGGGCGACAATTTCAGGCATTCTGAATCAGGCTTGGCTTTTATGGGTCAAGCCGGAATTACCTCTATCTTGGAATATTGGCATAATCCCGTTTACGTACATTCTATTGGTGCGCAGACGGGATTTTTTATGAATTATAAATTCAGTCTTTTAATAGGAGATGAATTATAGGCCAATCAATGCGATTCTTGCATTTACAATCATTTTACCGGCAGAATTATCGGCGATCGAGGTTCCGGATTCCACAAGCTATTTGTTGGAGGAGGTCGTTGTGACTACACACAAACAGGCCAATGACATAATTCCGGCCCAAATCCTGTCAGGCGGTGAATTGAGAAAATTAAACAGCAACAGTGTTGCCGATGCGTTGCGATATTTTTCCGGTGTACAGATAAAAGACTATGGAGGAGTTGGCGGCATAAAGACAGTCAACATCCGTTCGATGGGAACAAACCACACGGGAGTCGTTTATGATGGCGTTGAACTCGGAAATGCCCAGAACGGCCAGATAGATTTAGGTCAATTCTCTCTTGACAATATCGAAACCATATCGCTTTACAATGGCCAAAAGAGCGAAATATTACAACCTGCAAAAGATTTCGGCTCTGCCGGCTCGATTTATATGCGTACGCGTCTTCCCAAATTTGAAAGTGGTGAAACATATCATGCCCGCGGGACAATACGGACCGGATCGTTCGATTTAATCAATCCGTCAGCATTGGTCGAACTGAAACTAAGCAGGCGCGTCAATGCCTCATTAAGCGCCGAATGGATAAATTCAAGCGGTAAGTATAAATTCAGGTACCGCAGGGTCAATCCAGCCGGCGAACTCGCCTACGATACAACAGCCGTCAGGCAGAATGGAGATATAAATGCAACCCGTATAGAGCTGAACATAAATGGCTCTTTCAGGACCGGCAACTGGAATTTAAAGGCTTATAATTACAATTCCGAGCGTGGTGTTCCCGGAGCCATAGTAAATAATGTATGGCGACGTGGTGAACGGATATGGGATACAAATTCGTTTGCACAGGGACGCTATACCGGATATTTTGGCAAGTTAACCACTTTGAACAATCTGAAATATGCCTTTTATCGTACGCATTATGTCAATAATGATGACAAGCAGATAAAGATTGATAATCTTTACAGGCAGAAAGAGATTTATTTTTCTTCAGCAAACGAGTATGAGCTGTTCTCGTGGTGGAAAGTGTCGCTGAGTTATGATTTTATGTGGAATGACCTGAATGCCGATATGTATGGTTTTGCGCGCCCTGACAGATTTTCCAACTTTATATCGGGTGCTACTGCTATAAATCTTTCAAGATTCAGGCTACAGGCGAGCGCTTTGGGTACGTTTATTCACGACAGACTTCGGGGGCAACAGTCACCTGAGGATAAAAAGGTGTTCACTCCGGCGGTATTCGCATCATTCAATCCGTTACGTAACAAAGAGATTTCAATAAGGGCTTTCTATAAAAAATCATTCAGAATGCCTACGTTCAACGACTTGTACTATGCGGATATGGGCAATTCCAAACTTAATCCGGAGCATGTGACCCAGTACAATGCGGGTTTCCTTTACGACCATAACGCCGTGGGACTCCTGTCGGCAGCTCGTATAAGTATCGACGCTTATTATAACAGGGTAAAAGACAAGATTGTAGCCTACCCCAAGGGGCAGCAATTCCGTTGGACCATGCTCAATCTCGGGATCGTTGATATAAAAGGAATAGATGTAAGCGCCATAATCACATTAAGACCATTAAAAGATTTACTTTTGACCGGAAGAGTGCAATATACATTCCAACGGGCCATAGATGTCACCAATCCGGCGGATAATTACTACCGCGACCAGATTCCTTACATACCGGAGCATTCCGGTTCAGCTGTATTTAATGCAGCCTGGCATGGATGGGGCTTGAATTATTCATGGATTTATGTAGGCGAACGATATAATCAGCAGGAAAACATACGGTATAATTACACACAGCCGTGGTATACATCGGACTTATCTGTCAGTAAGGATTTCCGCTTCGGCAAAGTATCGCTTAGAGGCTTGTTGGAGATAAACAATCTTTTCAGTCAAGATTATGATGTAATAATAAATTATCCAATGCCAAAGCGCAATTACCGTTTTACTTTGACAGTAGAAATCTGAACAAATGACGTACAAATATATTTTCTTATATTTTCTGCCGCTCCTGTTGGTAGCCACGAGTTGTCGGGAGGACGAACTCGTGGTTCCCACGGAGTATGACATTATTCCGGAAACTCCCGGTGAAAACACGCATATCAGAGGTTTCTATCTCGTCAATGAAGGCAATATGGGTTCAAATAAATGCACTTTGGACTACTTTGATTACTTTACAGGACTGTATGCACGTAATTTTTACGCCGAGCGCAACCCGAATGTAATCAAGGAACTTGGTGATGTCGGCAATGATATAGGCATATATGGCTCCAAATTATATGTCGTTGTGAATTGTTCGCATAAGGTCGAGGTGATGGATGCACGTTCAGGCTTGCGTCTTGGGCAGATAGATATTCCCAACTGCCGATACATACGCTTTCATAGAGGCAAAGCATATGTCAGCTCATATGTGGGTCCGGTATTGATTGACGCCAATGCCCCTAAAGGTGCGGTGTATCAGGTAGACACACTTTCTCTATCTGTAACGGCCAAAGTCACGGTAGGTTACCAGCCTGAAGAAATGGAAATAGTCGACGACTACATGTATGTGGCAAATTCCGGCGGTTATCGTGCCCCGAACTACGATAATACGGTGTCGGTCATTCAGATGATAGATTTCAAGCAGGTGCAGCAGATTCCCGTCGGAATAAATCTGCATAGATTAAAAAAAGACCGGTATGACAAAATATGGGTCAGCTCCAGAGGCGATTACCAGTCGCGCCCCTCAAGGCTATATGTAATGGAGAAGAAACGCGGTTACAACCAGATGATCGTGACCGACACATTGGATTTGGCCTGCTCAAATATGGCATTTTTCGGTGATTCTCTTTACTATTATGCCACAGAGTGGAACAACTATACAGCTTCCAACTCTATCAGTTATGGCATTATCGACATAAAGACAAAAAAAGTGATGTCAGAGAGTTTTATAACGGACGGAACTGAAAAAGAAATCACGATTCCTTATGGTATAGCCATTCATCCCGAAACAGGCGATATATTCGTCACAGATGCAAAGAACTATGTATCGTCAGGGACTCTTTATTGCTTCGACAGAAAAGGACGAAAAAAATGGAGTGTCAGAACCGGCGACATTCCCGCCCATATAACATTTTTGCCAAGATGAAGAAAATAGCCTTGTTTTTATTGCCGCTTGTGTCCGCTTCGTGTGATCATGATATTCCGATGGTCAATCTCGGAATTGATGACACATACTATATCTATCGTATGCAGAAACTTGACCTGCATCCAGCTTTGACAGGAAAGGAATACAGATGGTATGAGGTTGATGAGGCCGGCAATGAAAAACTCCTGTCGTCGGAGCGCGACTATATTTTTATCGCAAGGGAAGAGGGCGTCTACGACCTGCGCTTCGAGATTATTGACGAATACACGCCATACGAGTTCGACTTCACCATAAATGTCGTTCACGAGGAGGTGGAGTATAGTCCATATATCAGCCGAGTCTATGAATATTGTCCTGCCCCCGGACAATTTATCAATGAAATGCCACGGTATGAGGAGGGCGACACTTATGCCGATATGCTCCATAAAGCTGAAGAATCCATTTCAGGCACCAACGACATTATGATCTCTCTTGGCGGATATGGCGGCTACGTAAGTTTCGGTTTTGACCATACTGTCATGAATGTGGAGGGGCAAAAGGATTTCAGGATATGGGGCAACACTTTCTATGAGCTTCTGCAGCCTGATAAAAAAGGTGGTTCGGCTGAACCCGGCATTGTTTGCGTGAGTTATGACGTGAATTGCAACGGCATCCCCGATGATCCATGGTATGAACTCGCGGGCAGTGAGTATTACTCAAAGGACACCAGGCACAAATATGAATTTACCTATCACCGGCCCGATCCTGACAGGAAGATTGTAGCCGACGAAGACAACAGTCTTGATGACATTTATTATATCCGCTGGACAGACAATGACGGTAAAGAGGGATTTATGGCTAAAAATATATTTCATTCACAGGATTATTATCCCAAATGGGTGGATAGCAATAGTATTTCGTTTTCCGGATCCTTATTGACCCCGAACGCGGTGGACATAAGCGGAATCGGGACATATTACATTCTTTACAGCCTACCGTGGGGATATGTAGACAATCACCCCAACGAATACGAGGATTTAAATTCCTTCGACATCGGGTGGGCAGTCGATACAGACGGCAGCCCGGTTTACCTGCCGGGTGTGGATTTTATCAGAGTGTACACAGGCCTAAATCAGCATTGCGGCTGGCTTGGAGAAACCTCTACCGAATTATGCCGAGCGCAGGATCTGCATATTCCGGCACTCCCCATTATGCCGCCTGACCCGATAAAAGATAACTTAAAACATAAATAACAAGCAATCAAAAACAAGGCGATGAGAAAATCTATTACTACTATCATGTCAATTGCGTTGGCCGCCATATCGGTAACAGCCCATCCGATTGATTTCAGCAAAATCCGGCATTGGACCGGTACCGGGCCTAATTGTGCGGCTCTTGTGATTCAATTCAATGGCGAAACCTTTGGGGGCAGCGACGCTTATGTATGGGGCTATCGTTGGGAAGATGGTCAAAATCCTACCGGCGAGGCCATGATGAAAGCTATTTGCAGCAATTCGTCCCGCCTGTCGATGCTAACGCAGTACACAGGTAGTATAGGCAGCACGCTCTGTGGTGTAGGTTACAGCCTCAATCAGGAGATGCTGTGCCATGTATTCTTCGACTTCGACAAAGCGAAAGAGTTTGAGTTCATCAACTTCGACTACTATGAAGTCAACTCTTTCATGGGACAGACTGAAGCTCCCGGCGACAATGCTCCCGTATTGGGGCAAGCAGCTATTGACGAAGCAATAATAGGAGGCACCCACTATATACAACATCCGTTTGATTACGGCAAATACGGATATCCGGCCTATGACTACGATTGCTGGGATATGGATGAAGAAATCAAGCGGAAAGCAGGCACAAATTCCTATGAACCGAAATGGCTCTCGGCTTGGTATGAAGGATACTGGAGCTATTGGTGTGCCAATAGCCCGAATCAGGACTGGATGTACTCAGGTAACGGTTTTACCGGACGTGCTCTTGTGGACGGAGCGGTGGACGGCTGGAGCTTTACCCAGTTTGAGAGTGCAATGGTAGGCGGCATGGGCGAAGGTGTGGCTCCATGCGAGAATGTAGAAATACTCTATATGCCGAAGAAATATGGCGTTTCAGTCGATGCGTCGAAATGCGTGCGCTCAGTCGGTGAGGGTGCTCAGGCTATTCCGTTGATAGTCAAATTCGGAAATCCTGCCAAGATTGACAATGTCGCTCTTATGCTGCGTTTCGACTCTGAAATGCCATCGGTGCAGGATGTGTTGTCATTGCTTGATAACGACCCTGCATTTTCGCTTGACGGTGCAACTCTGAATATTGATGCCGACGGAGATGGCGTATTCAACAAGGCAGGTGATGACACATATCTTGCAGGAGAATGGAGGTTAACGGAATATGAAGATTGTATAGTGCTGTCATGCGAGGAAGAGAACACCTCGAAATATCTGCTGTATCTACCTGCAGCAGGAAGACCGGCCGTAGTTATTCCTGATGCTTTGAGTTATAACCTTTCGGACAACAAGAATTATATCCCGGTTTTTGTACAGCGCGATATGCAATACGATGCGATCAACTACACGTGGTATCGCAGAAGCGACACAGAGGCAATTACATCATCTAATTCATCAGACATTATAAAGTCTGTTTCGACAACGGCGGCGACTTTCGGCCAACTCGCTTATACAGGAAGTAAGGCCGGAGATGTTTATCTTCATGTAAGAGTGCGTACGGGGAAGGGGGCTTCTTACACTTACAGCAATATATGCAGGTTTACTCTCCTCTCACCCGAAATCCCTCTCGAGCGAATTGAGTTTGCACAATCCATTATAGACGCTCCTCTAAATTCTACGATTGAAAATGAGATGATCTTCTATCCCGGGAATGCTACATATACCGGGCTTACTTACTCTACAAGCAACAACAAAGTTGCCACCGCAAATGCTTCCGCATTTAAGACGACAAAAACTCCTGGCAGCGCAACAATCACTGTGGCATCAATATGGAATCCCGAAGTCAAGACATCGTTCGATATCGTTTCGGCACTCCGCCACCCTGTCACGGATCTTGCCATAAAGGATATCGATGGTGATGTTATTGTGCTTAATCCCAAACAAATGATTGGAATCATTGCGGACATTACGCCGGCAGATGCTGATATACCTGACTTTACGGTAACACTTACCGGGAACGGAGATTCCAAAGAAAGTTTTATTGCCTCAATGTATAAAGTCAATTATTGGGATGAGAACAATACCCGAATCCAGTTCTATGAATTAAGTGGACATCGTGTCGGAGAATGTACGCTGACCCTGACCTCGGCTGACGGCAGTAATATATCTAAGACTTACACCATCAGGGTCGAAGAGCAGGACCGCACACCATTGGCTGACGGATATCTGGACGGTACTTTGGTGTTGAACGAAGAATGGTTCGGCCATACAAACGGCGGTATGAACTACATAACCCCCGAAGGTGAAATGATGTATCAGGTTTATGAACGTGAAAATCCCGGAATGTCTTTCGGGTCCACCTCCCAATATGCCTCTATATGGAGCGACCGGATTATCACTGTGTCAAAGCAGGCCACGGATAGCGGTGATCCGTTACCCGGAGGGGGGCGTGTGGTTGTTGCCGATGCCACTACCTTAAAGCGCATAGGCTCAATCGAGAACCTGATGTTTGGAGAGGAAACAAAAAGTGCTGACGGACGTGCAGTTGTCGGTGCAACTCCAAACAAAGCCTATGTAAGTACAAACAACGGTATATACATAGTTGACATCAATGAAGTGAAAGTGACAGGCAAAATTGGCGATTTTGCCGAATCCGGTTCCTCCGGCGATAATCTTTACAATGGACAGATAGGAGATATGGTACATGCCGGAGCATATGTGTTCGGCATCAAACAGAATACGGGTGCATTTGCAATAGACGTCAACACCGATAAAGTAATACGCCAGTATAGTTTGCCGACTGTTCAAGGTATCACTCAGATCGCCGATGGTCATGTCTGGATTGCATCTATCGACAATGGATGCGCACATTTTACCTGCATAGATCCGGAAACTCTCAGTGAGATTGAAGATATGAGTGTTACATTCCCGGCTTCTGTCGGCGCACCTACATGTTCATGGGGCGCATGGCGCAATACACCTTTCGTAGGATGCAATAGCCGTAATACTATATGGTTCTCGACCGGAGGTGGAATTGCCGGCGGTTCGGCAAGTGACAAATACTATGGATGGGATGTCGGCTCCTCCCCCAATGATATCGTGCCTGTATTTGACTTGGGCAACGCAAATCTTGTAGGTTCAAATAGCCGGGTCAAGCAAAAAACTTACGGAACATTGCGGTATGACGATCGTTCGGGTGAGTTAATCGTTATGACTACTGACGATTCCTCGTCTGGCCACTATCGCTACAACTGGATTCATTTCATAAATCCTTCCGACGGTTCAATCTTACGTACAATCGCGCTCAGACCATACTATTGGTTCCAGTCATTTGTGATCTTCCCCGATAAACATGATGCTGTAATTGACCTTGATAACATTTCAGTAAATATTTCCGATGGTGACAAAGTGATTGATATTTCAGAGCTTGTCACCGACGCGGACAATATTGATTACAATATCAATATCTATCTCGATGTCCGACCCAATGAAGCTATGGAAATGGATAATGGTGCTCAACCGGCCGCAGATATAAGGCTTGAAGATAAAATACTGACAATATCTCCGAGGGCAGCCGGCAGCCGGTATTTCACTCTTACGGCAGAATCTAACGGACGAGCCATAAGCAAAACTATTGGAGTGCAAATCAACGATATTGTTACTTCCATCAATGCGGTAAGCGATAAAATCGGTAATATTGCCTGCGACGGGACAAGAATTATTTTCAACGGCTTCAATGGTTCTACATTTGATATGTATGATCTTAACGGACGTAAAGTCATGGCATTTGACATTGATGACAATAATTATATTGCGCAGCCCGGTGATTATCAAGGTGCTTATGTTCTGACAGACTACAACGGGGTGAACGCTAAAATCATACTCAAATGATGAAACGGCGTATTCTATTTTTCCTCTTATCGGCGGCGACGGCCATGGCCGTCGCCGCCGATAAGGTGGATTATACCAATGGTGTTATTTTTGTCAACGAGGACTGGTACGGACATCAGAACTCCACTTTGAACTTTCTGATCCCCGATGACCCGGACGGAAATTATTGGCGATACCGTGTGGTTCAGACAGAGAACCCCGGTGTGGAACTCGGATGCACCAACCAGTATGGTGCATTATGGAACGGCAAATTATATCTTATAGCCAAACAAGATAAGGATCCGGGTGCTTCTATAACGGGTGGCCGCATCACGGTTGTCGATGCAAAAACCATGAAAGTGCTGCACCAGCAATCGTTGATAGATCCTTCCGGTGCACAATGTGACGGTCGTGGCTTCGTTGGCGTTGATGAACACAAAGGATATGTTTCTACCTGCAACGGAGTATGGGTTTTTGACCTGGACACCTATACCGTAACCGGACAAGTGGAAGGATCCGCTAACCCAAATGCCGGAGGCGGTAACGACAAACCGAATACTGATCCGACCGGTGGCCTTTATCATGGGCAATCAGGAATGATGGTTTCAGCGGTAGGAAAGATTTTCGTAGCTCATCAGCAATATGGAATGTTGGTGGTAGATCCCGCTCAGGATAAGGTCATAGATATTCTGTCAATGGATATTGTCCAAAAAGGAGCCGGAATAGGATCTATTGTAAAATCAAAAGATGGTTACTTGTGGCTTTCCGTAGCAAAAAACATTCAGGGAACCGGCTCTTTCCTTAATTATATCGTGAAGGTTAATCCCGAAACTATGGCATATGAAATTATCGGGATTCCAGAGGGTATGTATCCCCCTTCTAATTCATGGTATGCGTGGACCCCTGATGCTTTTGTGGCATCTTCAGTTCAGAATTGCCTGTATTGGAAAGGTGGTCCGAACAGATGGTTTACCGGTACAAAAATATATAAATACGACATCGACAAGAAAGAACAGACATTGTTCGTGGATCTTGAGGCGGAAGACGCCAACTGGAAACTTTATGGCTGTTCTATAGGGGTTCATCCACTTACTGATGAAATTTATATGTCGTTGTATCATGAATTCGGAACCCCTACTTACATAACGCGCAGGTATTCTCCAAAAGGCGAAGTGATTCGTGATTACGAAATGATTATGAATTATTGGTTTCCGTCACTTCCGCTTTTCCCTCAAGTACAAGAAGATTCAGGAATTCGGAATATTAAGGATTGCGGTTATAAGATCTACTTTGAAAACGGTATTCTCCATGCCGACATCCCGGAATCGGCAGAGATGCATGTATACAACATTTCCGGTCGGCAAGTCGCGGTGTTCAGCCTGACGCAGGGGCACAACAGTGTGGAACTCAATCTTTCCCAAGGAATTTACATCATCCGGATAGATTCTCATGTACTCAAGATTTCGGTAGGATAAAGACCGTTTGATAATACGAATGTACATCAGCTCCGATATCTATATATAGCGCTTTGTTAAGGCTATTTGTTAAAATTAGCGGAGCTGTGCCGATTCGTGCCGCACTGCCGCACCCTAAAAGTTAGACTCAAAACTTTTAGGGTGCGGTATAAGTACATCGTTTGTACACCGTAATAACTGAATATGACTAATTGTAAGTGTAATTACGCTTACAATTAAGGATGCTATAATTTAAAAAAAATCTGTTACTCACGTTCTTTAGCCGTCGTAGGCTGATTCGATTGCAAGGAGGGCACGCAATTGCCGTGACGGCATTTCGCTGAAACGAGGTAGTACGGAAGCCGCGATTACATCGGCTTGTCCCTGACAAAAAAGTGCAAGCCGCCGCCTTGCACGGGAAAATGCCACATAGAATACACGTGCCCTGTCGACTGTCGGTCCCCATCCGGCGGCTATGTCGTAAATTATCACATTATCCATTTCCAGTCCTTTGGCTTTGTGAACGGTCATGACCGACAGGCGCTCGTCGACTATTCTTTTGGTGAACAGGTCGGATTCGTTGTAGGTCAGCAGTTCGTGCAGGTGCGATTCCGACTGGCGGCGGAATCCCGAACCTTCATCTCCGCTGACAATTATATTTATCAGTTTCAGCAGATAGTCAAGACGCGGTATAGTTTCGATATAAGCGTTTCCTACGAAAAATTCATGTGCGCGGGAAAATGCTTCTGCCAGAGAGCCAGTGGATTTTTCATCGGATAGATAAAGGGCGCGTTCCTGACGGTAAAATACACCGTAGCGGTCGGCGAGTCGTGATGATGCGTGCTGTACGGCAGCTTCAGCACGGAGATTTCGTATGCCGACTGCTTTGATTCTCGCCGGATTGAGCATGAAAAGCGCAAGCGACGCTGTGGCCGCTACATCGTCGGTGGCATTATGGCTGTTCGTTCCGTTGAGTCCGAGCCGGTCGATAAGTGAGGCCAGGCTATGGTTGCGCAGACGCGGCATCAGCAGGCGCGCAATCGTCAGGGTGTCGATGACGCAGTCGTCCTGAGCATCGGATGCAAGCCATTCCGGAATGTCGAGGTTTGTGCGGCGACTAAGGTTGGCCCGAAGCATGCGCAAATCGAATTCGATGTTATGGCCTGCTACAGCCACGGCGTCGCCTACATAGGTGAAAAAGCGTGTGAATGCCTCCGTGGCTTCGACTAAGGCCGATTTCCGGTATAGAGTGAAAAGCGGATTGGGTGTCCCTCCTGCCAGAGTCGGCGGTATGCTGCGGTTCGTGCCTCCGACGAATATTTCGAAACCGCCATCGTCCACTGTTTTTCCCGCACGCAGCTTTACTGCGGAAATCTGCACGATGTCGTCGTTCTCGCAGTCGAGTCCGGTCGTTTCAGTGTCGAATATCACTATTTCGTCGTCGCATGTCATGGCTTTGACGAAACGTTCGACTGCACTTGGCGTGTCGGGATAGAGCAAGGCTCTCGGTTCCAAAGCCGTGTCCTGCATCTGTCCTGCAAGAGTGCGCGCTTCGGCAATGGTGCGTACGGCACCGGTTCTGTAAAGCAGATTTATCCACGGGGCTGAAGAAATAGGCGATGCTATTGCGCGCAGATGTGAGTAGACGGTCTTGAACGCCACACAGTGGAATATGTCTTTGCGCGAGAGGCGCATGTGCTCCAGCCCATGTGCACGCAGGCTTTCAGCCATGGCATCGGCTTCGGCGTTTGTGCGAGTAAGTATGGCGACGTCCTCTCCGGGGTTAGATGCGAGCAGTCGGCGTGCGTAAGCGCAGATAGCCCGTGGGTGTATGTCGGCTGTGGTGCGTACGCTTACAAGGGCGTCGGAAGGCGTGATGCAGTCTGATGTGGCGTGAGGAAGCAGGGCAGGGGAGATACCGAGCCATGCGGCGGCAAGTTCATTGCATGTGCTTACGAGATAATCCGGCGAGCGATAGTTGCGTTTCAATCTCAGGATGTTCCTGCCGCAGTCGTGCTTCAGGGCGTCGAGAGCCACTCCTCCAGCTCCGGTAAAGCTGAAGATGGCCTGCTGCTCGTCGCCGAGATACAGGACGGTACGGTCATGGCCTGCGGTCAGACGCTCGACGATGGCGAGTTGCAGTGCTGTCATGTCCTGGACCTCATCGACCTGTGCCCATGAATAATGCCCCATGGCAAGATACCGGCTGTCGGACCGCATCAGTGCGGAATATGCGCGCAGGATTATTTCATCATAGTCGACCAGTGAATTGCGTTCCTTGAAGTCGCAGTATGTGCGCACGGCCTCCATATCGGCACGTGTGACAGGGCGCGGAGGCCGGCGGTGTAGGGCTTCGGGATGACCTTCGTCCATCTGGAAGAGGAAGCAGGCTATGCGGCGGAAATCGCGTCGGTCGGCCGCACGGATTATTCCGAGTGCCGAGGACAGATATTCGTCCTGATCTTCTTCGTCAAGGATTCCGGTGTCGGGGTGAAGCAGTTTGTTGGCCAGCAGGAAGCGTATGCAGAAGCTATGTATGTTCCCTACGAACAAGTCTTTCGGCCTGTAGCCAAGATAAGAACTTATACGGGAGTCCATCTCCCGGGCCGCACGGTTGGTGAATGTCAGACAGAGCATGTCGGAAAATTCCACGCCTTTGGCCGTATGTGCATCGAATATGCGTTTTGCCAGGATATGTGTTTTTCCGCATCCCGGACCCGCCAGAAGTAAAGCCGTACGGCCGTGCATTCCGACGATTTTCTGCTGGTCGGCGTCGGTCATTCGTCGACGTAAGGTTGAAGGATGTCGCGCCAGATGATGTAGCCGGAAGCCATAAGATGGAGTCCGTCGTTGGTCAGTTCTCGGCGCAGATTGCCTTCGGCATCGGCGAAATGGGGATAGAGGTCGATCCATACGGCTCCGTTTCCGGCGGCCGCATCGCGCAGGCGGGTGTTGATGTCGCGTATCACCTGTTCTTTGCCTGTAAGCCGTTTGTAGCGGCCGAAACTATTGTTTATCGGCAGCAACGATTGCACGTAGAGGCGAGTCGACGGGCTTGCCGTCCGGATATGTGATATCAGCTTTTCCAGAGCTGTGGCCACGGAGTCGGCGCTCAGGTCATGACTGACGTCGTTGACGCCGCAGAGCAGGAATATCTTGGCCGGACGCCCGTCGGTGACGCAGTCCAGACGTTCTTCTATTCCTTCGACAATATCGCCGTTTATGCCCCGGTTTACAATTTCCGGGCGGCGCATCAGTTCGTGCCATTCGCAGCCGTGGGTCAGGCTGTTTCCGAGGAACACAATGGATGTCGAGTCGACTCCGAGGGCATCGAACAGCGATGCGCGCTGATAATACAGTTCTGAATGCGGTGTCGCCGCATTGGCTATCGTGCAGCAGAGCAGCCCGGTGAGGAGTGAAAGGATTCTGTACATGCCGTATGCTTGGGGTTAAATGTGGTGCTCGTGCTCGCGGTAGTCGTCGACCGCTTTCTTCACGGAGCCGTGCATGAGCAGCAGGCGACGAGCTTCGTCGTAAGGCAGTGCGAGTTCTTCGACGATCATGCGTGTGCCGCGGTCGACGAGTTTTGCGTTCGACAGCTGCATGTTCACCATTTTGTTGCCTTTCACACGTCCCATCTTGATCATTACCGAAGTTGTGATCATATTGCATATCATTTTCTGGCCTGTACCGGATTTCATGCGTGAGCTGCCGGTTACATATTCAGGCCCTACCACCATTTCTATGGCTATGTCGGCGGCCCGGCTGACAGGTGCGTCGGGGTTTGAGGTTATGGCGGCAGTAAGGATTCCGTGTTCGCGGCAAGTGTTGAGTGCTCCGATCACGTATGGCGTTGTTCCGGAGGCTGCGATGCCTATTACGGTGTCTTTGTTGTTGATGTTGAACTTTTCAAGGTCTTTCCATCCTTGTGTGGTATTATCCTCGGCATTTTCCACCGGATTGCGCAGGGCGGTATCTCCGCCGGCAATAAGGCCGATGACCCAGGTGGGTTCCATGCCGAATGTGGGAGGAATTTCAGAAGCGTCAAGAACCCCGAGGCGACCGGATGTGCCTGCGCCTATATAGAAGATGCGCCCTCCGCGTTTCATGCGCGGTACGATTTGCGATACTAATTTTTCAATCTGAGGTATGGCCTTTTCGACGGCCAGAGCTACTTTTTTGTCTTCGTTGTTGATGTCGCGCAGAATTTCGCCGACGGGTTTTTTCTCGAGGTCGTCGTAAAGCGACGCCTGTTCGCTGATTTTGACGAATGCCATTGTTTTTTGTGTTTTTATACGTTGGAAGAATGGTATGAGATCAGGCCCTGCATAGGGCTTTTTACTGTCAGGCCTACTGTGCATCCGGTGGCTTCGGCGGCTTCGATGAGCTGCCGGCGGAATACACGTGCGATGGATCCTATGAAATTTACGGGATAGGAACCGTATGAATCGTATTGCCGGATATTGCGGCTGAAGAATGCCTTGAAGCTGCCGGTGACGAGTCCGTGGATTTGCGGGCATGATATGTTTTTTGCCAGAAATGGTGCGACCGAGGCAAGAAAACGGTTTGGCTGAGGTTCTCGGTAGACGCGGCGTATCACGCCGAGCAGATCAAGGTCATATTCTTTAAGAAAAGACTGCGTAATGTCGTCAGGGAGCTGATTTTTCAGCAAATCGCCGAGAAACAGTTTTCCGAGGACGGCTCCGGAACCTTCGTCGCCGAGAATGAAACCGAGTGGCGACACGTTTGCTACTATTTCACGGCCGTCGTAGAAACATGAGTTTGAGCCTGTGCCGAGGATACATGCTATGCCGCTTTGGTGCCCGCACAGTGCACGTGCCGCAGCGAGAAGGTCGGAATAGACTTCTACGTTGGCGGCTGACGGCAGGTTGGCTTTCAATGCCCGGGAAACATTGCCGCATACTTCGGGCGATATGCAGCCGGCGCCATAGAAAAAGACGGCATCGACGCTTGCGGCAAGCGTGCCCAGTTCAGGGAGGAGTTCTTCGGCTATACGCAGGCGAATCTCCTCTTCGGAGAGCATCACGGCATTCATGCCGCAGGTGAATACCTGTTTTTCAATATTATTTCCGTCGATAAGGCACCAGTCGATTTTGGTGCTTCCGCAGTCGGCTATAAGTATCATATCTTGATATATATTTTTTTACGGTAAAGAATCAGGCCTATGCTCCAGTTCAGAGCCACGAACAGCAGGGCGAACAGCAGCGAGGCCAAGGTTGGATTGCCGAGGCAGAGAGGAGTAAGGGCGGCTTCGTATATCCATCCTTTGATGGATATCATTCCTGAGCTTATGGCACTATACGGTATTTTTACGGTCCCGACGAGTATACTTAGAACGGCGCCGAGGCAGTAAAGGAATAGCGGATTGATACCGAATACTTCGAAGAAACGGCACCAGCGGCGATATCCGCGTATATCGATTATCCATACCAGCAGAGCGAGGAAGCTCGAAGCAAGACCGCATGTTGTGAGGACGAATGAAGGCGACCATATTTTTTTATTGACAGGTAGTCCGAAATCCAGCAGGAAGCCGCTGAACGTGAGGATGGTGCCGACGATAAAGAGAGCGTTGACCCGCAGATTGTTGTCGTTGCTGCGGCTTATAAGGTCGCCGCATACGAAACCAATCAGCATGTGGGCTATCGACGGCAGGGTGCTTAGCAGACCCTCGGGATCGAATTTAAGACGTATGCCGCCGACAGTATCGGCATACATGTGCTTCTCACCCAGAACGGTGCGGTCGATCACCGCTATTATATTGTTTTCTGAGAATTCAAAGCCATGGCCGAGCAGCAGGATTACAGCATATAGCAGCAGCATCGCTCCGATGACCCAAGGAAGTGTTCCGCGACGGACTGTCAGGGCTATCAGTGCTCCGGCTCCATAGCATATTGCCAGCCGAGGCATGACTCCAAGGATTCTTATGCGGTCGAAATTGAATACGGCGTCGGCAAATGAGGCTTCGGAAAGGATTCCTCGCATGAATAGTCCGAACCATGCTATTGCAATGCCGATCAAGAAAATAACGATTGTGCGCCGCAGTATTTTCATCAGGCATGTTCGCGAAAGCGTGAAATCGTATTTTTTCAGCGAGAAGTATGTCGAGATGCCCATTATGTACATGAAGAAAGGAAATACAAGATCTGTCGGAGTCAGGCCGTTCCATTCGGCATGTGCGAGAGGGGCGTATATGTGTTCCCACGAGCCGGGATTGTTCACCAGAATCATTCCGGCTATGGTTATACCGCGCAGGATGTCGAGAGCAAGCAGACGTTTGCCGGGGGATTTTTTTTTCGTTTCGGTTGTCATGTTCGGTGTGTTTTAGGCGTTGTACAGCGGTCGACAAGATATACGATTGATTTGTAGGGTATTCCTCCGTTCTCGGTCAGCCCTATCTCGCATGTGCGCGAGTTGGAGAATCCTTCGCCGGCTCCCGAAGCTTTTATCGCTTCACGGAGTTTGCGTAGTCCCCAGCGGTTCAGCTCAGGAAAAGTGAAGCCTTTGTCGCCTGCAAAACCACAGCATCCTACTTCGGCTGGAACCGTAACGGCCGTGCTGCATAAAGATGCGAGTGCTGTAATTTTCGCAGCGAGTCCCATGCGCCGTGTGGAGCATGTGATGTGAAGAGCAACCGGAGTGTTGGAACGTTTGAAATCAAGGTGCGGAGCAAGGTAGTCGAGTATGAATTCCGCCGGTTCGTAAAGTTTCAGGGCTTTTATGTTTTCGCGCATGCGGTGCAAGCACGGGCTTTGATCGCATACAACCGGTATTTTCCCGTTTTCAGATGCCTTGACGAGAGCGGTTTCAAGTTCGCGGATTTTCTTTTCCGCCAAGTCCGGCATTCCTTTGCTTTCCCATATCATACCGCAGCACAGGTCGTCCATCCCGTCGGGAAATATTACTTTGTATCCGGCTTTACGGCAGAGGCGCACGAATACTTCCGGCAACGGTTCGGGAGTTGTGTCTTTTTCTTTTGTCGCACCGAATGTTCTGTTGATGCAGGAGGGGAGGTAGACCACACGGCGTTCGGCATTTTTGCCGGCGACTTTGTTTGTGGTGATATCTTTTTCAATCCGTTTTGGCGAGAAGGAGCCGGGTAGAGCGGGAGTCCATAATGGTAGTCCGAGGCTGTGTAATGACTTGCCGACGGCGCGCACGCCGCGTTCGCCGATCACACTGCGGGCTGTGGCGGCTGTTCCGAGGAGTATGCGGAGCGCCGAGCTGATTCCCGCCAGATGGTTTGCTGCGAATGCACCGCTACGGTATCCGGCTGAAGTCCGTGGAAGTGCCGCCTGACGGAATGAATGGATAAGCTCGGCGGTATTTATCTTCATAGGACATGAGGTGCTGCACAGACCGTCGCCCGCACATGTTTCGCGCCCGTAGTAAACAAAATCGTGTTGCAGTGCTTGAAGCCGTCCGGGATCCGAAGCGTTGCGGCTGAGGCGTGACATCTCGCGGGCGGCTACTATGCGCTGGCGCGCCGAAAGTGTAAGACCGCAGCTAACGCAGTTCACTTCGCAGAAACCGCATTCGATGCAGCGGTCGACCGCGGGGTCTGTCAGCGGCAGAGGCTTCATGTTATGCACGAAGCAGTCGGGGTCGTCGTTGAAAATCACCCCCGGATTTAGCAGATTTTCCGGATCGAAAATTCGTTTGATACGTTTCATATAAGCCCACGCGTCTGCGCCCCATTCGCATTCTACGAATGGCGCCATATTGCGTCCGGTTCCGTGTTCCGCTTTCAGGGAGCCGTCGTAGCGGTCTACGACGAGTTCCTTGATCCGTATCATCAGCCGTTTGTATTTTTCAACTTCCTGCGGAGTGTTGAAACTTTGGGCTATTATGAAGTGGTAGTTTCCTTCAAGTGCATGTCCGTAGATGCAGGCATCGTCGTAGCCGCAGTCTGTCAATATCTGTCGAAGCTCCACTGATGCCGCCGGCAGGTCATCGATATAGAATGCTATGTCCTCGATAAGTGCTGTAGTGCCGGCAGGGCGTGTACCGCCGACGGCGGGAAATATGCCTGAACGCATCTGCCACCATGCGGCGACTTCTTCCGGAACAGTCGAGAAATGAGCCTCTTTGAAGAGCCGGAAATACTTGAGAACATCCGTAGTGGCATCGATGTTTTTCTGCAGGAGTATCTTCGAGTCAGCCTCTGTCTGCAGAAGCAGAGCCGTCAGCCCGTCGCCGGTATTGTCGCCGACCGATGCAAGCGATTTGCAGTCGAGCAACTCGCAGGCTTGGATATGTGCGTCCTTTTTCAGTGCCACCACAGCCCGGCAGGCTTCGGCAAGGTCGTCGAAATAGACCATGGCTGATGCTGCAAAGGGATGCCGCGCGGCTGTGGCCATGCGTATTTCGCTCAGGAAAGCCAGTGTTCCTTCGCTTCCGGCCATGCAATGGATCAAAATATCGTACGGGTCGTAATATAGGATGAAGGGCAGGAGATTCAGTCCGGTGACATTCTTTATGGAGTATTTGCGTCGTATGCGTTCTGTCAGGGCTGTGTCGCGGCGAATCTCGTCGCGTATTGTTGCAAGTTCTTCGAGAATATGGCCGTGTGTCCGGCCGAATTCCTGCCGCGAAGCTTCGTCGGCAGTATCCAATACGGTGCCGTCGGCAAGAACAATGCGCAAAGACAGTAGAATGCGGTCGCTGTTGGCATGAGTTCCGCATTTCATACCTGATGCGTTGTTAGCCACGATACCGCCCACCATAGCGGATTTTTTTGATGCCGGATCGGGGGAAAATAGCCTGCCGTAGGGTGCGAGTATTTCATCGACGCGTGCGCCGGTAATACCGGGCTGAATGGCTATGGCGTGCGCTTTGTCGTCGAGCAGCCTGTACTTCTCCCATTCTTTGCCTGCTACGACGAGAATCGAGTCGGATATAGCTTGTCCCGACAGGCTTGTTCCTGCGGCGCGGAAGGTCAGCGGCAGTTTAAGACGCGATGCCTCGCGCAGGACCAGAGCGACTTCGTTTTCGTCGGCTACGCGTACGACTACCCGGGGTATAAGCCTGTAGAAACCGGCATCGGTACCCCATGCAAGGCATCGCAGGGGATCGGTGTATATGCGTTTTTTGTCGACGATGCAGCTGATGCTGCGTACGAAATCCCGGTATTCAGCACTTTTACCTTCCATGACTCTTTAATCGTAAAGATGATACTTCGCTGTTGCCGAACGGAATCCTGCGGCGTCCTTGTTCCAGTAATCGGCCATGTCATCGACACTGTAGCGGCGGGAGAATAATTTACGGATTTCCTTGCTGCCGCATACTTTGTCGAACATGTTAAGACGTTGCTGTGTTACAGCGGCGAATGCTTTGTGGGCAGGATACATGGCGGCAAGCTCTTCCATTACATAGAATTGAGTGAGCGACAAGGGTGCGGATTCAATGTCGGTGACGTAGATTTCCACTCCTTGCAGATGCTTTCCCTGACCGGTTGAGTAGAACGGTTTTATGTGTATAGGCCGGAAAATGATTCCGGGAATCGCGCGGGCATTCAGGCGTTTGGCAAGTTTGTCTGCATCGACCCATTCCGCGCAGAAAAGTTTGAAAGGTTCGGTATAACCTACACCTATCGACATGTAGCCCGTTAGTTCGCCGAGTATTCCCGACATAGGATAGTAGACGGCTGATTCGGGAGTGGGGATGTGCGGTGAAGGCAGTACCCATGGCATTCCTGTTGCGCGGAAATCCATTGAGCGCTTCCATCCTTTCATGGGCACGACTGTCAGGTTTGTGCGTTTTTCACCGAGAAGTCCGCTGTCGTTGAGGTATAGTGCGAGTTCTCCGGGTGTCAGCCCGTAAATATACGGTATGGGGAACTGGCTGACGAATGAATAGCATCCGTTTTCCACAAGGTTGCCTTCGACTTTGTTTCCGCCCAAGGGGTTCGGACGGTCGAGGACCATGAATTCCTTTCCGAACTCGGCGCAAGCCTGCATTGCCAGCCCCATGGTGGAAATGAATGTGTACGAGCGGCAACCTATGTCCTGTATGTCGTAGACCAGAACATCGATGTCCTTGAGCATTTCCGCTGTCGGTTTTCTGTTGCGGCCGTAGATGGATCGCACGGCTACGCCTGTTGCGGCGTCTACCGATGCGTCGACATGGTCGCCGGCATGTATGTCGCCCCGCACTCCGTGTTCGGGAGCGAAGAGTGCGGCAAGTTGCACTTCAGGCGCCGCATGGAGAATGTCGATTGTTGAGCGCAGCGAGTTGTCGATGCCTGTGGGGTTGGTGATAAGACCTACACGCTTGCCGCGTAGTCCTTCAAATCCATTCTGTTTCAATACCTCAATTCCCGGCAGTACTTGCGCGGCCGCAGTCATGATTCCAAGACAGACTGTTGTGATTATGGCAGATATAAGTCGTGTTGTCATTCTTTGTCGTTTTTTCGTCCGAAACTCGGGTCGATTTTAAGGAATGCGCACACCCCGATTGTGGCGGCGCAGCATATCATTGTCCAGATGAAAAAATGCCTGTAGCCAATGGTTTCCTGCAGCCATCCTGCGGCCATGCCGGGCAGCATCATGCCGAGAGCCATAAAGCCTGTACAGATGGCATAGTGGGCGGTCTTGTGGCTGCCTTCCGAAAAATATATCAGGTAGAGCATATAGGCTGTGAATCCGAATCCGTAGCCGAACTGCTCGATGAATACGCATACATTTACCGTAAGCAGCGATGGAGCGTCGGCGTAGCTGAGATATACGAATGTCAGGCAGGTGAGCGACATGGACCATGCCATTGGCCACAGCCATTTTTTCAGACCTCCGCGTGCGGCCATTATACCGCCGATTATGCCTCCGAGTGTAAGCCCGATTATGCCTACGGTTCCATAGACGAATCCGACCTGGCTTGTGCTGAGTCCGAGTCCGCCAATGTCGATCGGGTCGAGCAGGAATGGATTGATAAGTTTCACGAGCTGGGCTTCGGGCAGGCGATAGAGCAGCATGAACGCGATGGCTACCCATATCTGCTTTTTGCGGAAGAAACTGCGGAACGTGTCGAAGAATTCCTTGAATATGTCAGCGGCGCTTCGTCCGGAATTGTTGCGGGTGTCGGAGCCTGGACGCGGGAGCGCCCAGCTGTGGTAGGTTGCCACGGTGAAGAAGAATGCCGACAGTACGCCGAATACGACCATCCATGCCATCGGTATATTTCCTGAGGCACCCTCGAATCCGGCTGATGTTGCGGCGCTGATCTTGTGGTCGATATTGTAGTAGAGATATGCCGTGCGATTCCAGTTTGAGCGGTCGAATACAAAGCGGGTAGAGAGCGCATTCTGTTCCAGTCGTATGCCCTGGTCACCGTTTTTCTGGGTGAAATTGATGATAATCTGTTCGCCTTCGGCCGGCTGCCGGTTCAGGCGGAAACCGATTACGGTGAAGTTGTCGCCCGGTCCGGCGCCGCTTTTTGTTTCACGTTTTTCGCCGAATGTGTCGCGCACCCAGGCGGTGAATGCTCCGGGGCCGTCGGTATCCGTATCTGTTTTTGCCGACGGGCTTTGCGTAAGCTCGGCGGCGACGAAGCCGTTTTGCTCGTTGAGCCGGCGTACGGAGTCACGCATCAGGGCGGCATATTGGCGGAATGGTATTTCTTTACCGTTGAGGTTTACTGTCGAGGGTGCTGTTACGGCTACCTCGTGCACTTTTTGCGGGGTGAAAAACTGCATTTCTCCCTGCAGGCCGCTTTCGGCATCGTCGATTGCCTCAAGTACAGGTGCACTCCATTCGGCAGCAGGATTTGCGTTGACATTTATATTCAGCGGTTCCAGTCCCGAGTTGCTTTCTATGGCTCCGGCGAGCACTACCAGAAGTCCCTGGCCTGCGACGGTGGCTATACGGTAGAATGTGGAGCGGATGCCGACGTAGAGTGATTGTTCGTGTTCGGTCAGAGCCAGCATGTAGAAGCCGTCGGCAGCTATGTCGTGGGTGGCGGAGGTGAAGCCTACAATCCAGAAGACTGCAAGGGTGAGCTGGAAGAACAAAGGCGCAGGAATGGTGAATGCGATACCGGCCAAAGCGAATGCTATGATCCACTGCATCGACAGTGTCCACCAACGTTTTGTGCGTATGATGTCGACAAACGGACTCCAGAAAGGTTTTATTACCCATGGCAGATATAGCCAGCCGGTGTACAGGGCGATGTCGGTGTTGGATATGCCAAGGCGCTTGTACATGATGACCGATATAGTCATTACGGCCACGTATGGCAGACCTTGGGCGAAGTAAAGCGTGGGAATCCATGCCCACGGATTGCGTTTTGTCGTTTTTCCTTGCATGATTGGTTTTACGCTGGCTTTTGTGAATCAATATAGACGAGTCAGGGCGGCGCCGGGGAAGTAGTGGGCGAGTATTGCCTCATATCCGTAGCCTTGTTCTCCCATTACGGCCGCGCCGATCTGGCACAGACCCACGCCGTGCCCCCAGCCGGCGCCGTATAGAGTGAAGCTTTCGGGCAGCCCTTCGGAATCGGGTGCGCCGCGCTCGACCACAAAAGCGGAACTGTAAAGATGGCTTGGTGAAAGCGTGCGGCGGATTTCAAGTTCTTTGCCTATGACCATTGTGCGGCGGGTACCGACAATGCGCAGCCTGATTATGCGTCCCGACGTGCCGCGTTCGACGGGCTGAAGGTCGCGTATTTCGCCGAAATCTATTCCGGAGCGTTCGCGGACAAGCGCCGACAGTCCGGCTCTGCTGTAATTTACTTCCCAGCGGTAAAAATCGGTCGTTTCCTGGTCGTAGTTGTTTAGAACCTGTGATAATATTTTTTTGTCGTTTGTGTGGCAGAATGCGTCGGGACGGTGCATGATCCATTCTCGAGCGTTTTTCTCATCGCGCAGGTCGGGGAATTCGGCAGGATTGGTATTGTCGCGCCGTGCCACGAGGTATGAGTGATGCTGTGGTTCCCAGCAGTTCTCGAATTCCTCGAATACGCCTCCGCAGCATTTTGAAAAACGGGTGTCGCACAAACGTCCGTCGGCTGTCAGCGCAAGACCTCTTGTTGCGGCTATGGCTTCGGCCACTCTTGGCGTACTCTGGCGGGTTACGCCCTGATAGCGTTGGCAATGGTCGTCGGCACATACGTCGAAGTTGAGATGGTCTTCGCGGTCGTACCAACGGACACGCTCGCTATCGTTCTCGATCATTTCCGCGCCACAGTTGTCGACGCCGGCAGCTATTTCTCTGTTCTTGACAATCTGAGCCAACAGCCAGCCTCGCGATATGACTGCATGAGCTTTTAACAGTTCGAGAGATGCTGTGGCACTCATTTCCGAAGATATTACGCTAAGCAGGTAGTCTTCGACGGGCAGGATGTTTATCAAAGTTATGCGTCCGTTTTCGGCTATTATCTTCAAGGAGCCTGAAAAGCGTTGGTTCTCACGACGTTCCCAGTGAAAGCCTACGCCGATCACTACGTCGGCGACTTCGAAAGTGCAAACTTGGCTTTCTGCCGGAGTCAGCATCACTTCGCGGTGTATTTCGCCTTGCCATACGACGCCTGTACCATCGGGAGCGACTGAGAATGTCTGCGGCCCCTGCACTGCTGTACCTGAGGCGGAATCGGTATAGGCGGCTTCTAATGTCACATTGATCTCCGTTGCGGAGAGTATCCCAACGCTGACAGGTGGTTGGCTGGCGAATTGCAGATTGTCGTGGAGCATATGGCTTATTTTATGTTTTTAGCGATTGTTTCTATTGAATTTCTGTCAAGGCAGACTTCGTCCAGTATGCCGAGCAGTATGTCCGGTGTGATTTTGTCGAAATCAGTACGTCGCGGAGTGATGAATACCCCGCCCATGTCGACGGATGCAGGGCTTAGCATTATGCACGATTCACCTTCGGTCCCGTAGCAGCTTGGGCGATGACGTCGGCGCGGCACTACAATAATCCGTGTCTGTCCTTTGCCCTTTGTTTGGCACAGGATGTTCATCATCGGTTCTTTTTCACCTTCTGCGAGGGGCATAGCCGAATATAGTCGTTCGAACATGGCGGCACCGGCTTCGGGGCTATGTGCGTCGATGATGAAACAGCGTACCGGAAGCGAGGTGCTGAGCGACAGGCTTGCTCCGGAATCACTTTGTAAAAAACTCAAATCGGACGCCTCGATGGCAGACGCCAGGGTCAGGAAGTCGGAATTGCCGCCTTGGAAGTGCATGTGGTCCGGGGCTGATGCACCGCAACGGGGGCCGTTGTAGAAAATTGTGTATGTATCGAGTTCCAGGGCCATACGCATCATATCAGCGATGCGGCCCGAAATGAGTTGTTCCGTATGTGTATTTGCCGGGATTGTGAGATGCCGCGGGAAAATCGGGAATGGGTTTACGAGCAGTTCGTAACGGCCGTCGATGTAGATGTATTCCTGTTCTGCCGGCCTGTTGGCGGCGCATAGGAAGCATGGACGTGCGGCAAGGGAGGCGGCGTCGACTTTGGCGCCGGACGACACCGCGCGCGCCGGATTGAACTGTACCTTTACGGGCATTCCGCCTATGTTGAATTCCTTTACCTCTACATTTTCGAGGGCGCGGTAGTTTGCGCGCGCAAGAGGCCATGCATTCAGTTGGCGTGCTATCAGGCTGTCGGCAACGGCCGATGTGATTCTGCTGTCCGTCATTTTTTTGCGTTCATTTCGCATCGGGCTGCGAGTTCCCAGGTGCGGATGCGGTCCTTGTAGAGGTTGTTGGCATTCATTTTTTCCACGTTCAGCGATGCGTCGGAGTTGTCTTCCCAGCGCCGGCAGAAGTAGACCACGTCGTAGATACGGCCTATACGGTTGCGGCGCGAGAATGCAAGTCCGAGGGCGTAATCTTCGCCGTAGGATGTGTTTGGCACACGGATACTGCGCAGCATAGGGGTGTAAAACGCGCGTGGAGCACCGAGTCCGTTGATGCGCAGGGCGTTGTTGCGTCCGTTGTCGGGTGTCCATTCCTTGTGGTCTATGACTCCCGGAGGTATGGGCTGCATATTGATGTCGGTGAGCATATAGCTGCCTACGACCATAGCGCAGTTCTGTGTGTAGAATGCGTCGACGATTTTGGCAAGAGTGTCAGGCCCGGAGTAAACGTCGTCGGAGTCGAGCTGTACGGCGAATTTTCCGCAGGACGGATGATCGGTACCCATGTTCCAGCAACCGCCTATGCCGAGGTCGGTGCGAGAGGGACGTATGTGCACGACACGCGGGTCATCGGCAAATTCGGCTATCGCCTCGGTGGTTCCGTCGGTGGAATGGTTGTCGATCACTATCACATTGAAGTCGAAGCCGGTCTGCTGGCTCAGTGCGCTACGTATGGCGTCGCGTATGGTGCGTACGCGGTTGCGCACCGGTATTATGACTGATGCTTCGCAAGGAAAGTCGCCTGCATCGAACTTTATCGTGTCGAATTCGGGTTCAAGGTAGGCTCCAATGGCTTTCAGATGCGCAGTGCAGGCTTCTTCCATCTCGATCTGAACGCCTCGGTTCTTCGGGTCAACGTAGTCGAATATTTTTTCGCCGGAACGGCGGTTGTCGACTGTGACGTCGCTGTATAGATATTCGTTTACATGGACGATAGGCGCTATGCGGCTCAGGCGCAGACGCAGGTCGTAGAATCCGGCCGACTTGTATTCGCGGTCGATTCCTGACGCAGCTTTGCGGAAGGAGTTTGTATCGAAGAATAGCAGTGAGCCGAAATCGAAGTCGTCGCGCAGCGAGCCGGTCTGATAATCGATCACCGGCGCTTTGGTCTGGATGTTGTCGACCACCGTGTAATGGTCGGCGTATAGCATCCCGGCTCCTGTATCGTCTGCCAGGCGGATAAGACGCTCAAGGGCAAGGTAGCCCGGTTCGAGGGTGTTTGTCTTTGTGTATAAAAGTATATGTTCTGCGTCAGCGGCATCGGCGATTTTCCGCATTGTGGCGGAGGAATTCATGGAGTCTATGTAGATGATGTCGAATCCGGCAGGCGCGCATGCCGCAGGATCGGTGGACAGCAGTGTGATTTTTATATCGCATGCTTTGTCGGCACGCAGGTTATCCACGGTGTTTTTAATCTGGGCTTCGTCGGAACAGGGTATGAAGCAGTGGATCGAGCTATTCATATGTTTATTGAGCTTTATGTTGTTTCGTCTAACGGCGGCGCTTTTTTGCGCTTTTTCGTCCGCTTTTTTTTGCGGTGGAAGTTTTTTGTGGTAGCGGGTCTTTGGCACGGCTGATCGATTTGTCGCCGAAGAATGTCAGTATCTGGCTCATCAGTGCGGCACGATCGTCGGTGTCGAGAATACATTCGAAGGGGAATCCGAGTATTACGGTTCTGTAGCCGGGAGCATTGAATGCTGTGGCTGCCACGAGGTTGTTTTCACCATAGCGCATCAGGGTCGCCCCGTTTTCGCTGTCGGAAGCGTAGAATGAATCGGGACTTTCAACAGCATAGCAGTCTTCGTAGAGATTGTTGCTGAAGCGGTAATTTCCGCTTCCGAAAGCTTTGAACGGTGTAGGAACCTGATATGCCTCGCCTCCGGTGGAAGCTTGGCCTACACGCCACACATATCCGAGCACGTTGCGGGCAAAATTCTTGTCGGCTTCGGCTATTTCGGGTGAGCTGTAAGGATTGTCCCAGATGTCGGTTGCTACGTATGCGCCGCTGACGAATATGTCGCCGCCGGAGTCGGTATGTGCTTTTATTCTGGTCTGTAGTTCGGCCGGAAAAGCTTTATAACGGGTACCGTAGGTTCCGCGACCGGGTTTGTATTCTTTCTGTTTGCCGAGAATGAGGTCGACTATTCGCGGTGCGCCGGCTCCGGGTGCGTTGCAGAATGCCTCGACACTTGAGGAGATGAAAGGATGTCCGGCTGCGGCTATAGCTTCACCGTGGCGATATACGAAGTCGAAGGTGTTGCCGGGGATGACTCGTGTTTCAAAATCGGCACGGGATGCGCCGAATCCTGCCGCGTCGTCGTCCATCCATGGGATGTGGCGCCGGAATTCAAACTGGCTGCCTATGAATGATATATCCTGCATGTATGGCACACCGTGGTCGCGTGCGTCGTAGAATCCGGCTATTTCTCCCGAATCGAAACGGTCGGGAGCGCTGACACGGGTGAATCCGTTGACGATCAGAACTGGTTCGCCGCTGCCGGCCCGGCTTAGCGCAAGGATTTCGGACGGGAAAGCGCGCCCGCCGTCGTTGGCGGCTATGATGCGGTAGGAATGTATCAGTTTGTCGTCGACTGTTACGTCGTAATATGGTTCGGAAGTACGCGCTATTTCTCGGAAACCTCCGGCAGGACTGCCTGTACGTTCCTCTATTATGTAATAGTCCGGAGTGGCACTCGGCTCAAGGCTGTCGGTGCGTTCTTTCCAGCTAAGGCGAAATAGTCCGGTATTCTCTGTAGAGGATATGGCAAAGCTGCGCACGGGTAGCGGCTGTACCACATAGGGCCGGCCGTCGCGTGCTGCCAGAAAGCGCAACATGCCTTTGTAGATGGCGCGTGACACGGTGAAACGGAACGTGGGGTCGAGTCCGTAGGCCATGTCGGCGAAATTCTGATGCGACAGCAGCTCGAGAAGCATGGCCGGAACTTCGGGAATACGTGCTTCGGCATAGCTTTTGTCCCACATGCCGCGCCTTGCCCAGTCGGGTTCGAAAGTCGCGCGGATATCTTCGGTGATCGATGTCATTACAAGATCGGTCAGGTCGCGTGATGCCATGCGGTCTGTGCCTCCTGCTGTTTTCTTTCCTTCAGTGCAGTATATTCCGAGTGTGCCTATGATGGAATCGTTCATCGTGGTTCCGGCGTCGGTGTGGAACGCGAAGCTCAGGTCGATCGGAATGTTAAGGCCTTTGGCTTTAGGGAGTACGGAAGAACCTCCTGCAAGCCAATTGACCCACAGGCCTCGCGAACGGTAGTCGTCGCCGTAGTCGCTGACATTGTCGCTTTCGGTGTATACACTGTCGGGAGCGCCGGCCCATTGGAGAAAGTAGCGGGCAGCTTCGGTGAAACGCGGGTATCCGGAACGTATGTGGCTGTAATCCACACCCGGACGTTTCGGCTCTTTGACGATGCGCCCTACGTTTCCGTAGCCTCCGCCGATTTTTATGCCGTCGGCACATACTACGGCCTTGTTGTCGACTCCTTCGTTGCTGAGTTCCACTATAGAGGAACTGCCGGCGCGCAGGGGGAAATGTCCCAGATATATCCACGTTCCTCCTCCCATCTGCTGGTTGACGGTGAAGTCGTGCGGACCGTTGGCGGCATTCACGCGATAGTGTGCGGCGTTGGTGTTGTCCGGCAGGGCGGCATAACTGATATATATGGCGTATGTACCGTCCTCGGGGATATCAGCGCTCCAGACGGCAGTAGCGTCGGCGCGGTCTGTTTCGCCTGAAAGGCGGACTGTGCGGGCCGTTCCTGCACGGAATGGATTGTCGCCTTCGTGAAGTTCCTCTTTCAGATGGGCGAAAGCGGCTACGCCGGCATTGCTCCATTCGCGCGAACCTTGTGATTCGTCATAAAAACCGGATGCGAAGCCACCGTCGTTGTCGATTATTATTTCAGTGGTGTTCACATCGCGTTCACGCGGGCTCATTACGTATGCTCCGGCATTCTCAAGCATGGGCATAAGGAATGGTATCACGTAGCTTTGTGTATAGAGGTCTTCCACAGTCTGGAATATGCGTGCGCGCTGCCATTCCCAACGGTTGAGTTTCGGTTCAAAATACCATCCGTGGCTTTGCCATAGGGCTATGTTAGTCCCGTCAAGGCCGGCAGGAGCGGCAGCTGCGTTGTGCCGCACTATGAACGGATGTTTTTCAGTCGGCCGTTTTATTTTTTTAGGGGCGAAAAGTACCAGATCGGATAGGTCGTGCCCGTCGGCTATGATTTTAAGCTTATATCCTGCATATTCGCTGCCAAGTGAGTCGAGGCATGCTTTTTTTAGAGCGTCGAGCTTTTCCGATGTCAGAGTAAGGTAGCTTGCTTCGTTGCTGCAACGCAGGGTCACGGTTCGTGTCTTGGGATCGGAGCTTGCTTTTTTTATTGTAACCGCTTTGAATCCGCTTACCCCGGGACGAAATTCTTCGAAAGCCAGAGCTGCTTTTTTTACGAGGTGGTTTGGCACGGCCGCACTGTCGGCCGCAAAGATTCCGCCGGCAATCATCGTGACGGCGAGGATGTGGCGGAGATATTTGAATTTCATGTTTTTAGTTTGACAATCGCTTTGTTCTCGTTTATTGCAAAGCTTATCCTACAAAATTAGTGCATTTTTTAATTTTTATAGCGTTGCGATTAAAAAGTTTTTGCGAATAAAGTTATTTTATGAATCGGTGACGTATTTTAATGATAAAATCGAGTCCAAAATTATTACGGTGTCTGGGTATGCTATAAAATCAGCGGTGGAAATACAGTCGTTTTACGCGTGGTGAAACCGATGTGAGTATTTCGTAAGGAATGGTGTCGAGTACTTCGGCCTGACGCTCTACGGGCATGGATTGGCCGAATATCTCTACGCGGTCGCCTACCTGCACACCGGCGGCATCGGTGACGTCGACCATACAGAGGTCCATGCAGATGTTTCCTATTGTGGGGCATTCAGTTCCGCGAACGACAAAAGATGATGCTCCGCGTCCCATGTGCCGGTTTATGCCGTCGGCATAGCCCAGCGGAACGGTAGCTATTATGCTGTCGCGGGAAGTTACACCACGGCATCCGTATCCTATCGGAGTCCCGGAAGGCCAGTGCTTGAGTGATATGATTACGGACGACAGTCGGGCCACCGGACGCAGGTTGCGGCGTTCGTCCTCGCCGCCATAGGGTGATATTCCGTATAGGCCGATTCCGAGCCGTACCATATCGTAGCGGCCGCTGCCGGCAAAGCGGGTGATGCCGGCGGTGTTGAGGTAGTGGCGCAGGAAACTGTGGCCGAGTCGTTTTTCGAAGCGATCTGCGATACGTGAGTACATGTCGATCTGTCCGCGGGTGTATCCGTCCATATCAAGACAGTCGGCTGTGGCAAGATGGGTGAATACGGATGATACTCTGATGTTTTGCTGTCGGAGCAGTATGTCGGCAACGTTGTCTATGTCGGACTCAAGAAAGCCCACACGGTGCATGCCGGTGTCGAATTTGATATGTACCGGATAGTCGTGTGCGCCGAATCGTCCGGCTTCGGTGATAAGCCGTTCGAGTTCGTCGGTGGAGAATACGGTAGGTTCCAGATTATAGGCGAATAGGGAGCGGTAGCGGTTGGTGACAGGATTGAGTATTATGACCGGCATGGTGATACCGGCCCGGCGGAGTGCCACTCCTTCGTCAACTACTGCTACAGCCAGATATGCGGCGCCTTGGCTTTGCAGTGTCTTGGCCACTTCAAGTGACCCCATGCCGTAGGCTGACGCTTTGACCATGGCAACCATTTTTGTGCCTGCCGGAAGTTGGCGGCGGTAGTAATTGTAGTTGTGTACGAGAGCGTCGAGGTCGACTTCGACTGTGGAATCATGTGCCGCGTTTTCGAGAGAGTTGCGTATCAGTTCGAAATTATCTTCCGGTCGCCCTTTGAGCAGGATTAATTTGTCGCTGAAGTTTTCAGCCGGGTATTTTTTCAGGAACCCGGCGGCGTCGGCGATGAAATCACAGAATCCGGGACAGTATGATGACAATGCTGAGGATACCGATTTGATTTCGCGGCCTATCGCTATCACATGTGCTATTCCGAAACGTCGTGCCATGTCGAGCGCTTCGCGGTAAAGCTCGGTAACGGCGGCGGTGTCCATGGGGCGGTGAAGCAGGTCGCCGAGAATAAGCAGCGGAGAGTGGGTGGCTGTGTGACGGCGTCGTGTGAAATCGAGCGCATCGTGCAGCGAGCGTAGATCGGCGGTGAAATTGTCGTAGACGATGATATTGTTGCCGGCCGATGCGTCGACATCGATACGCGTCGATACGTGGGGCACGCGTCCGAGCATTTCATGCGCTTTGAAACCGTGGCCGAGGGCAGACAGTGCTTCTAAAGCTTCGGCGTGTAGCACTGTAGGCGTGTTTTCGCCACAGACCGACAGATTTACAGGCCGCAATGTCTGTTGTGCGGGATCGGTCATTTCGGCGAGCAGGCGTCCTGTTTCAGGATCGGAACTATCGTAGATTATTGTGCGGCAATGGCGTACAAGCTCTATCTTTTCCCGTATTTTGTCGGAGTGAGAGTTGAAATTGATGTCGTGTTCGTCTGTTATCGGGGTGATTATGCCGACATCTGCGCCGAGGAGCAGAGGGTGGAGCCGTGAGGCTTGCCCCGGACCGTCGATTCCGGCCTCGATTATCATTACATCGGCCGCTTTGTCACCTGCTGTCATGTCCCAGACAGCCAGAGATACACCAAGTCCGGAATTCCAGCTGCGAGGACTGCGCCGCGCATCGCATACCTGGATGAGTGACATGTACAGCAGCTCCTTGACGCTTGTTTTGCCGTAGCTTCCGGTGACAATGACGCGTCGGGCGCTTTTCCCATGATTTTCCAGACGATATAGCGCTATGCTGCGCAGGGCTTCCGGCATGGAGCTGACAAGCAGAAAAAAAGCTTCGTCCATGAATGCGGCATCATCGGGAAGTTCGTCGACGATGAATGTGCGTACACCGCGCAGATACATATCACGGATGTATCGTCGTCCGTCGTTCACCTCGGTTCGTATTGCCGCGAAGATGGTAGACGGTGCGTCGTAGAGCGATCGGCTGTCGGTGATAAGTTGTGTCAGATGCGGGACGGCATCTCCACAGGTGTTCTCCGGAGCATAGAAGGCGGAGAGCAATCCGCCGGCTGAAAGAATCCGGCGCAGGGTGTCGGGTGATATGCTGTTCATGTCGGTGAACGTGATCAGGGTTCGAGAATAGGACGGTGTGCTTCGTGCCGGGAGCGGGCACGGCATGCCATTGCCTCCGCGAGGGTATTGCGGTCGAAATATGCCTCGGAGAAGCGTTCGTATATATAGTCGACGGCTGTTTCCGACGGGTGTTTCATGTCGGCGGCGTAGAAACGGTAGTCGCGGAGGTCGTCGTTCATTATTTCAAAAGCCGGGAAATAGTCGCAGCATCCGGCCAGTGCGTCGACGGCAAGATGAAGGGTTGCTTTGCTGATGGTGTTTCCGTGGAGTCCGTCGGCAAGGTGTCTTATCGGGCTTATAGTCAGAAGAATCCTATCAACGCCGCTTTCTGCCCGTAAACGTGTGGCGAGCCGTTGCCAGCATTCTGTGATCTCATCGATGCCGAGTCGCCGGCGGATGAAACATGAGGCCGGAAATTTGTGGCAGTTTCCTACGGGGCGTCCGTCGTTGGCAAAGGAAAATATATATGCTGTCCCGAATGTAGCGATTAGTGTTGCACCGGGTTTCTCAATGGTTCTTTGCAGCGTTTCCAGACTGTTGTTGGCTTTCGTGATGACTTCTTCGGCTTTGTCGGAGCTGAATGCTGTGGAATAGTCCAGACAATGAAATCCACGTGGGCCGGGGGTAAGATCGGCGGCGGTGTGTGGCCGGCGGTCGAGCACCCGAAGTAGCGGTACGGCTATCGACATTGGGTTGTAGAGTGCGCCGAACGGGTTGGCAGTCACATCGAATCCGTCGGCGGCAAGCCGTGCGCCTATATTGTCGGTGAAGCACGAGCCGAGCATGACCACCGGTCGGTTATGGTCGAAGCGCAAATCGCTGCGCAATGGTTCTATTTCTGTACGGAAACGCATGTCGTTTTTACTCAGAACATCCGGTAGTCGATGGAGAGTACCTGGAACTCGGTGCGACGGTTGATCTGGTCGGCGACTTCCCGGTCGGCTTCGGGAAGCGCAAGGATGTACTCTTCGGTCAGTACGTCGCCTTCCTTGAACTGCGGGTATTCGCGCGCGAGTTTTTTTGTAATTGTCTTTGGACGAGATTCCCCATAGCCTTGCGATTGCAGCCTGTCGGCCGATATTCCAACGGATATAAGATAGTCGATGACCGAGCGTGCGCGGCGCGCCGATAGGTCGAGGTTGTATTCGTCGCTTCCTTTGCGGTCGGTGTGCGAGGCCATTTCTATTGTCACGTTAGGATTGTCGCGCAGCACCTGTGCCATCTCGTCGAGTGCCGTTTTTGATTCGGGACGTAGTGTGGCTTTGTCGAAGTCGTAGAATATATTGTCGATTACCACCGGTTTGGTTATTGACGCCAGGATGAAATCGACTCCATATTCGGCGTCTTCCTCGGCGGTGTCGGATGTGAATTCCTGCTTGGCGTTTAGGAAGCCTTTGGCTCCGGCGAGCATGACGTAGCTTACTCCGCGGTCCAGCGGGAAAGAGAAAGAACCGTCGTTGCGGGCCACCTGTTTCTGGTTCGAGCCGTCGTTGCCGACTATGCGTATCACGGCATTCGGAACAGGCTCTTCGTCGCGGTCGAGTACCCAGCCTGAAATCTGTATCTTCAGTTCCGGCAGTTCGAAGGAATAGATATGGTCATAGCCGCGGTTGTCGCCGCGGTTGGAAGTGAAAAATCCGCTTTCGCCTTCGCCGAAAGTGATGCCGTAGTCGTCGGCCGGAGAATTGACAGGCGTACCCATGTTGCTTACGTTCCATCCGCCCGACGGTGTCATCTCGGCGCGGAAAATGTCGAGGCCGCCGTAGCCGGGGTGGCCGTTGGAGGCGAAATAGAGCACCGAATCGCTGCGGAACGACGGGAACATCTCGTCGCCGGGTGTGTTGATCCATTCTCCGAGATTTTCAAGCGAGCCTTGGCGTTCGCGCAGATTTATGCGCCATATATCGCGGCCTCCTATGCCTCCGGGCATGTCGGAGGTGAAGTATAGCCATTGTCCGTCGGGCGACACGGCGGGATGTCCGTGGCTTGATATGGTGTCGGCGCTGATCTCGAATTTCACCGGTGCGCTCCATTTTGCATCGGAGCGCTGGGAGGTATATATTTCGACTCCGGTATGAGCGTTAGGCTCGCGACGGGCTTTGGTGAGGTACATAGTCTGTCCGTCGGGAGTGAATGACATTATGCCTTCGTCGAGTTCGCTGTTGAGTTCTCCTTCGACAGGTTCGGGGCGTTTCCACTGTCCCTGTTCGTCCTTGGCCGAGAACCAGATGTCACCGTTTTTCATGCCGGTTATCTCGCTACGCTTGTTGCCGGATACTTTTTCGTTGGTTGTAGTGAAATATATCTGGTCGAGCGAGCGGTCGAGAAACATCGGTGCGAAGTCGGCGCGCCGAGAGTTGAACAGTTTCGAGTTTTTGACCACGTAGCGTGTCGCGCCTTTCTTTTCCATAGCCATGCGTGCGCCTATCAGACCGTTCTGTGCCAACTTGTCGTCGGGACGCCATGCCAGATAGTCGGAGTACGCTTTGACGGCGGGCGCATACTTGCCTTCGGCATGCAGCATCTGCGCCAGGTGCAGATAGAGGGTGGAATCGGGGTAGCCGTAGCGTGCGGCGTTTTGATAAGCTGCCGATGCACGCGCGAACTGGTTCAGACGTCTGTGGCATTCAGCCATCTTCCAGGCCACTTCGCCGCGTTGCGGACGCTCTTCGCGTTTGGTGAGCTTGTTGTAGATTTTACGGTATGTCTTGGCTGCGTCGAAGTATTCCCCGCGCTCCATCTGTTCGTTGGCTGTGGAGAGTTTGGCTCCGCGGCATCCGGACAATAACAGGCTTGCCGCGACAATTGCTGCTGCGACAACGAGTTTGCCGAGTGATGATTTCGGATTCATTGACATGCACATTATTATATAATGTAAACGCGGCGGCGGGGCGCTTATTGTGGCGGTAAAAGAAAAGCGCCGGCCATTGTGGGGGGCGGCGCTTCGCTATCCGGAAAAGCCCGGACCGGCTTATTTGCTTGCGATGGAGTCGGACACGGTCAGACGGGCACGACCTTTTGCGCGGCGACGGGCAAGAACCTTGCGACCGTCGGGTGTGGACATTCTTTCACGGAAACCGTGCTTGTTAACTCTTTTGCGGTTAGAGGGTTGAAATGTTCTTTTCATTGCCTATGTTGTTTTTTGTTTATTATTCATCAATTCGGAGTGCAAAGATAATAAAAAACTTTTGACTTCGCAAAAATAAATTGTTAGTCGATTGCGTTTTCCGTCCGTTTATATCCGGCCAGCTACGCAAGCTTCGTTAGGTCGAGCCATACCGTAAGGGGCAAAAGGCGCTCTAAACTTTAAACTCTAAACTTTAACCCCCTAAACTCTAAAGCGGAGCTGTGTTTTATTTGCCGAAGATGTGGCGGTAGCGGTGGAGGAGATTGAGGAAGCGGAGGTCGTCGCGCAGAGGGGCGACGTTCACGAGTCCGTCGGTATTGTCGGCCCAGTCGTGGTAGTTTGCATAGCCGAGCTTCAGCGATTCCTCGGCGCAACGCATGGCGCGCTCGGTGTTGCCCGAACGAGCGAAGAAGCAGGCGCCGTAGTAGTGCAGCAGCCCGTCGGAGTCGGTAACGGTGTCGAGAATATTGTCCATCCATCGTGTGGCCTGACTGTCGTTGCCGAGGAAGAGCAGGGCGAAGCCGCGCAGCGAGCGCACGTTGTCCATGTAGAAGTGATCCATGTCGGTCACTTTTTCATATTGGCCCTCGGCTTGTTTTGCCTTGTCCTGGAATGTGGCCATAACCCATCCGCGTAGCAGGTAGTACTGCGGAGCTTCGGCGTCGGTAAGAGTCGCTTCGGCCAAGAGGACTGAAGCTTCGTCGTAGTTTTCTTTGGCTACGTAGCACAATGCCATTTCGGCCAGAGCCGGGCAGGAGTTACGGTCTATTGCAAGACCTTTGGCTGCGGCTTCAACAGCCTGATCGGTGCGGTCGAGTGCACGCAGTATGCGGGAGCGCAGGACGTAGTAGGATGCGACGTTGCGTGTCATGCCCAAGGCATAGTCAATGTCGTCGAGAGCCTGTGTATAGTCACCCAATGCGAATCGGCATTCTGCCAGAGATGCGTGGAGGCCATGGTATTTGTAGAGGTTCTCGTCGATGATGTAGCGGTAGTCGTCGATGGCGGCCAGATAATTGTAGTGGGCCTGTGCGATGACGGCGCGGATGTAGCGGAACATGCCCACGGTCGGCGCCTGCGATATGGCGCTTGTCAGTCCGTTCATGGTCGCGGCGTAGTTGGTATTGCCGTAGTCGACAAGCTCGTTGAGCGCTTTTGTGTGCTTGTTGTCGCTGCTCAGGGCGAGTATAAGGTCGTCGACGGCACCGTTGTGGTCGCCCATCTGTTTGCGCACGGATGCGCGGCGGACGTAAAGTTCGGCATTGTTGGGATCGAAATTCACGGCCTGTGCGAGGTAGTCGTTGGCCATTCCGAGATTGTTCTGCTGTACGGCTACGCGTGCCAGACCTATGTAGGCTTCAGGGCTGCGGGGATTGATGCGTTGCAGGCGCTGGTAGTCCTCTTTTGCGTCTTCGTAGCGGCCGAGCGAATATTCGGTATTGGCTTTCTGATGTACGACAAGCGGCGATGTGGGGTCGAGGGCGAAAGCCGAGCTGTAGTCGTTGAGTGCCTCGTTGAGGTGCTTTGTCTGGTCGTTGATGCCGGCGCGGAGCACGTATGCGCGGAATCTTGCGTCTTTCTCGGACTCTGGGATGTATTCCAGAGCCTTGTTGACGTCGGCCAGAGCACGGATGTATTCGTTGTGACGGTAGTATTCGTTGGCTCGCAGGAGATATACTTCATAGTCCTGCGGATTTTCCCGCAGCTGGTCGGCATAGACGGCCAGCACGGCTTGTGTGACCGGATTGCTTAACTCCTGTGACTGGGCTACGGCATTGTGAGCCTGAGCCAGAAATGCGAGAGCGGCTGCGAATGTGATGATGTTCTTAATGTTCATTATAATTGTAGACGTAAAATTTACTTGAATGTGTTGACTGTGTCGCGCAGGGCGCACAGGTGCTCAAGCAGTTTCTCGAGGCGATCGAGCGGCAGCATATTTGCGCCGTCGCTTTTGGCTTCGGCGGGATTTCGGTGGGTTTCGAGGAAAATGCCGTCGGCGCCTGTGGCGATAGCGGCGCGAGCCATGGTTTCAATCAGTGCGGGTTGTCCGCCGGTCACTCCGGATGTCTGGTTGGGTTGCTGCAACGAGTGTGTTATGTCCATGATTACAGGTGCGGCGCAACTTTGTTTCATCAGAGGTATGCCGCGGAAGTCGACCACGAGATCGCCGTAGCCGAAAGTGGTGCCGCGTTCTGTCACGGCTACCTGCGTGCCTCCGGCGGCGCGTACTTTCTCGACGGCGAAGCGCATCGATTCCGGCGCCAGAAACTGGCCTTTTTTGATGTTTACCATTTTTCCGGTACGGGCGGCGGCGACCAACAGATCGGTCTGGCGGCACAGGAATGCCGGAATCTGCAGGATGTCGACATGTTCGGCGGCCATTGCCGCTTCGTGGCATTCGTGGATGTCGGTGACGGTCGGTACGCCGAATTCACGGCCGACCCGGCTCAGGATCGCGAGTGCTTTTTCGTCGCCTATGCCTGTGAACGAGTCAAGCCTCGAGCGGTTGGCTTTACGGTAGCTGCCTTTAAATGCGAAAGGGAGGCCGAGTCTGCGGCATGTACGGTCGATTTCGCCGGCTATGTCGAGAGCCATCTGTTCGCCTTCGATCACGCATGGTCCGGCGAGCAGGAAGAATCCGTTGCCGGATTGTAGATATTCGATAGTGTTCTGCATTTTAGCAATTGAAACGTTGGTTCACTATGTGGATTGTGTCGCAGGCAACGAGTGCCGCTGTTTCTGTCCGCAGGCGGTTGTCGCCCAATGTCGCTGGCAAGAATCCGGCATTGAAAGCGGCCTCGACTTCGGCTGGAGAGAAATCGCCTTCCGGTCCGATAAGGATTGTGGCGTCGGCGCCGGGACGGTAGTCGGCAGCCAGTAGCCGTCGCCCTGTGTTGGCATCGCAGTAGCAAATGTAGCGGCAGGCGTCGCCACCGGCAGAGTGCTCTTCATCGAGGAAGGCGGCTATAGGAGTCATTGGCCTGATTTCAGGCAGGATGGCTTTGAGCGATTGCTTCATGGCCGATACCGCTATTTTTTCCAGACGTTCTGTCTTGAGTTCGCGGCGTTCGGAATGGCGGCATAGCAGGGGTACTATACGGTCTATGCCTATCTCTACCAGTTTCTCCACCAGCCATTCCATGCGGTCGAGGTGTTTGGTCGGAGCTATGCCTACAGTTATTCTTGGAGTCCAGACCTTTGGCAGTTCGGAGCGCCCGACGATTTCGAGCCGGGTGCGTTTCTGGTGGCCGTCGGCTATGCGGCATTGGAAAAGGCGGCCCCGACCGTCGACAACCTCGATTTCGTCGCCGATTTGCATACGCAGTACGCGTATGCAGTGTTGCGAGTCGCTTTCGGGTAGCGTGAGGGTCTGTTCTATGTCGGGGGCGTAGAAACGTATCATTTCAGAGGTGTTATATTATCTCGGTCATTCCTTCAGGTGTGCCTTCTGTGGAGGCTTCCGCTTTTGCGAGCTTGTCGCTGTCGGCGGATTTCTTATCCGAGTCCTTGAATATAATAAGGAACAGGATCGTGACTACGGCGGCGTAGCCGGCGAAGATAAGCCATGAGGTGTGCCAGCCTTCAACCTGAGCCATTCCGGCCGGCCGGGATAATACATTATGGTTTATAACTTGCTGTGCCACAAGTGTGCCCACTGTGGCTCCTATGCCGTTTGTCATTATCATGAATAGCCCCTGTGCCGAAGAACGGATGTCGGGAGTAGTTTTTTTATCTACATAAAGCGAACCTGACACATTGAAAAAGTCAAAAGCGATGCCGTAGACAATCATCGACAGAATAAACAGCCATACTCCTGAACCGGGATTGCCGAGTCCGAAGAAGCCGAAACGGAATACCCATGCGCTCATAGCCATTACCATAACAACCTTTATGCCGTAACGGCGCAGGAAGAAAGGTATCAGCAATATGCAGAGCGTTTCGCTCATTTGCGAGAGTGAAATCAGGGCATTAGCGTTGTGTACGCCCCATGTATCGGCATATTCGGTCACGCTGCCGAAACTCTGTATGAATGGATTTGCAAATCCGTTGGTAATTTGCAATGAAACACCGAGCAGCATGCTGAAAATGAAGAATATGGCCATCTGCTTGTCTTTGAACAGTGCGAATGCTTTGAGTCCGAGCGCTTCGGAGAGGCTTTTTTTATCAGCGTCTTTGCCTGCTGTCGGGCATGAGGGCATTGTCAGGGAATATATTGCGAGAAGAAAACTCAGCACCGCGGAGGTAACAAGCTGAGCGGGAGTGTTCTGGAATCCCGTGAAGTTCACGAACAGCATGGCGCAGATAAAGCCTACGGTGCCGAACACGCGTACCGGTGGAAAGTGCTTAACCGTATCAAGTCCGGCCTTGCTTAAGGCTGTGTAAGCTACGGAGTTCGACAGGCCTATGGTAGGCATGAAGAATGCGACCGACATGGTGTAGAGAGCGAACAGCGGGGCGAAACTTACATTGTCGCCTGCGTGCAGTCCGTAGATTCCGGCGGCAAGCATGAAAGCGCCTGCGAGCACGTGGCATAAGCTAAGCATTTTCTGGGCCTGTATCCAACGGTCGGCGACAATGCCGACCAAAGCGGGCATGAATATGGATACTATGCCCTGTACGGCGTAGAACCATCCTATTTTTTCTGCCAGGCCGACTCCGCCGAGATACGCGCCCATCGAGGTGAGGTATGCGCCCCATACGGCAAATTCGAGGAAGCCGAGGGCAGAGAGGCGCGTTTTCAGTTTTAATGTATTGTTCATGTCTTATGGTTGATTTATGGTGTTCTTGTCATAGAGGCGCGCTGTTGTCGCCGGAGGTGTTACGCTTGTCTTTCTTGTGTTTCAGTATTTCGCTTACACGTTCGGCCTGTTCATAGTCTTCGTCGTCGATCAGGCGGGCAAGGGTGCGTTCAAGTTCTTCTATGCTGTAGTTCTCGATTCTCGGTTCGGCGTGATAGCCGTTGTCGCTTTCGGACGCAGTATCATCGTCATCCTCGTCGTCGTCCGTCGGATCGTAGATGTTTTCGTCGTCATCATCCTCATCATCGTCGTCATCTCGGCCTATAAGGCTTTCAGCGTCTTCGATTATGAACCCTGTTTCTTCGAGGATTGCCTGAGTTGTGAAAATCGGTGTCTGGGTGCGCATGGCAATGGCAATGGCATCGGAAGTGCGTGCGTCGATCACCACCTGCCGTTCTCCGTCGCCGAAAGTAAGTTCGGAAGAAAAAATGCCGTCTTCGAAGCGGTAGATGAAAACTTCGCGCAGTTTGACGCCGAAAGCATGTGCGAAGCTTACGAAGAGGTCATGGGTCATAGGCCGCGGCGTGCGTATGCCTTCGAGGCAGATGGCGATTGACTGCGCTTCGGCGGCTCCGATGACTACGGGTATACGGTACGGGCCATCTGTCTGTGCCAGCAGAAGGGCATAGGCGCCGCTCTGCAGCTGACTGTAGGAAAGTCCGAGTACTCTCAGGCGTATGCGGTCGTTCATGTTATATTTTTCTTTATTTATAGAACGATGCTTCGGCCGGTTATTATGCCTGAGCCGTAGCAGATTTTTGAATTTTTGTCATATATAACGGCGAACTGCCCCGGAGCTATGCCTTGGATCCGGCTGTCGGAGCTTACCAGATACTCGCCTTCGTTGTCGCCGTCAAGGCGGCTTATGCGGCCTGTGGCGAAGTCGGGAGTATGGCGGTTCTTGAAGCTTATCTCCACGTCTTTGCAGCCGTCGGCCCAGGGGTCGCGCGTGATAAAGTGCATTTCAGTCAGGTGGAGGGTGTTGCCGTATTGTTTCTCGGTGTCGTATCCGCGCGATACGTAGATAGCGTTGTCGTGGACATTTTTCTTTACAACGAACCACGGACCGCCACTTAGTCCGAGACCCTTGCGTTGTCCTATGGTGTGGAACCAGTAGCCGCGGTGCTCGCCGAGTTTACGACCGGTTTCTATTTCGATGATAGGGCCGGGGCGTTCGCCGAGATGGCGGCGTATGAAGTCGTTGTAGTTGATTTTACCGAGAAAACATATACCTTGGGAGTCTTTTCTGAATGCGTTGGGCAGATGTGTGTCGACGGCAATGCGCCGGACTTCGCTCTTGGGCAGATCGCCCAGCGGGAAGGTCAGGTGCCGCAACTGGTCGTAGCTTATCTGTGCGAGAAAATCCGTCTGGTCCTTTACGGGGTCGACAGCTGTGGCAAGCCATACGGTTCCGTCGGCATCGGTCTTTGTCGAGGCATAGTGGCCGGTGGCTGTCAGGTCGAATTCATGTCCCCAGCGGCGTTCGAAGTATCCGAATTTTATCATTTTGTTGCACATCACGTCGGGATTGGGCGTCAGACCGGAACGGACTGTGCGCAGTGCGTATTCCATCACGTTGTCCCAATACTCCTGATGAAGTGAAACCACATCGAAAGGAAGCCCGTACATGCGGGCTATGTAGGTGCACATCTCGATATCCTCCTCAGCCGAGCAGTCGCCTTCGTCGGTGTCAAGACCTATGCGTATATAGAAGAGGTGTATGTCGTGGCCTTGTTCCACGAGCCGGTGTACGGCCACGGCGCTGTCGACGCCTCCCGAAATCAGTGCGGCAATCTTCATGGTTCAGTCAAGTTGCATGTTGAGGGTACGGAAAGCGGCAAGTATGTTGTCGAGCGGAGCGCTTTTCACGACCACTTTGCCTTGATTGTCGAGAAAATAAAATTCGGGATTGCGGCGCAGGTCGAAATAGCGTGTGGTGTCTTTGGCGGCTCCGACAATCCAGTTGTCGGGATAACTCCCCGCTACAGACTGCCAGGCCGGATCGGTCGCTTCGCCTGCGTAGACTGCGTATGTTCTCAGACGACCTTTGCGGATCAGTTCGTTGGTGTTGAAATCGATGCTCAGACGGGCGCGTGCCATTGATGCGGCATCGGTGTCGGGACCGATGAAGATGATAAGTGTTTCCGCCGTGCTGTCGGCGGCAAGGGTAGTGGCTGAGCCGTCGCGGAGCGTTATTTGTAAGGCTGGGGCTTGTGCGCCTATGGCGCTGTTGCTTATACGCTCGGCCTGGGCGGCGAAATATGCCCGGTCTTTTTTGTCGATTTTTTTGTGGGCCGCTGCTGCTCGGGCGAATGGCAGATATATTTCTTCGCAGAAAATATCGGCCGAGTCGCCGTAAAGATGCCTTTCGGCCATGCGGGCCATGATAAGAGTCTGAGGACCGGATTTTTTGAAGTTTGATAGCAGACGGTCGGTTGCGGCATGTACCGTGTCGGCTGAGGCGTATGGTATGAAAGACACCCAGTCGCCGAAGCAGTCGTCAAGTTTGTTCCGGGAGGAGAATGCGGTCTTGAAATTGCAGCGCTTCCAGAAATTGCTTACGAGAAAATCGCAGCGTTTCTGCAGCTCGAGCATGTCGTCGGGCGGTATGGGATATGGAAAGAGGTCGCCGTCGGCTGCATGGGATGACGGTGTTGCCATGGTGGAGAATGCCATGACTGTGAGTAATATGCGTATGATTTTTTTCATCGGATATTTTTTATGTCGTTTGTCCGGTGAATACCTGTGCAGTGGCACGGTATCGCCATTAATCGACAAAAATAGCAAAAAACTTTTATCCGAGCGTCGCGCGAATCTTCATTTTTGCTTTTATTTGCTTGATGCTGTATGAAAACAGCGCCGTGCCATTGCCGGCACAGCGCTGTCTTGTCATTATTTAAGATGATAAATTTATTTCACTATGATGCGTTCGGCTTTGCCGCCATTGGCGCGGAGGAGATAGATGCCTGCAGCCAGACCTTCGGCGTCGAATACTGCGGTGTCGCCGTTAACCGAGATGGAGGCTACTCGAGAACCTGCGAGGTTGTAGACTTCTACATTGACTTCGTTGGCGCCGGCTACGAATATTTCCCAGCGACGGTCGCCCACGGGCTGTACGAGGACGTCGTTTTTATCATTGCCGACAATCACACCTTTTATACCGGCAAGTTTTAGAGCCGCTTTAATTCCTTCGTAGGAGTTGAGTTTTCCGGCTCCCCATTGGATCGGATTGCCGGATTCTTCTACATCTCTATCGACTGTGGCTGTTTTCTTTATTATGTCGATCGCCTGCTGAGAAGAGAGATCCGGATAGGCCTGGAGCCATGCGGCGATGGTGCCTGCGGTAACAGGGCATGCCATTGATGTTCCTTGCTGTGCCTGCCATTTGTAGGTGCGTCCGTTTTCGGTGAGCTGCGCGCTTTGTCCCGAAATGTTGGCAAAACTTGAAACAGAAGAGATGATTCCGCATCCTGGTGCGGCGATAATCGGACATGAGCGACCGTCGAGGGTCACACCGCATGAAGAGAACCCGCTGATTTCGTTTTCCCAGTATCCTTCAGTGATGTCCACCGCGGGATATTTGCCGCTTGTATAGTATCCGCTGACGCCGAGAGGCTGTGTCACACCCCAGGCTTCGCGGGTATTCCATGAGCCGACGGATATGATGTCCTTGGCCGCAGCCATATAGGAAAGGGTGTAGTCGTTCGTGCCGTCGTCCCATCCTGCGGCATTGCGGTTGGAGAATGCGTTGGGGTATAGTTCCGTGCCGCCGGTGACGCTCATGATGGCGCGTTTGCCTGCTTCGCCTTGCACTATGACGCCGAACGAGAGGAGTCCGGAGGCATTTGATGTGCCGTTGTTTGTCAGATCGTACTGGGCTACGCAGTTGTAACGGCCGCCTGATGCTGTGTTGAAGGAGCGGCTGATGCGCACCGTAGAGCCGGGGGCGAATGCGCGGTCGAATGCCGCGTCGTGGGTGCCGCTGAGTTCCGAGGTACTCAGTGTAATGCTCTGTTCCGAGGTTCCGTCGACTTCAAGGCTATAGATTACAGCACTTGTGTTGGCGTCGTAAATCACGAATTTGGTGGTTACGGGAGTCTGATCGTAGCTCCAGATGGTGACGGAACCCTGATTGCGGTTACGCGAGGCGGGGTTGGTCATTATGGGGAACGATTTCATTTCAGTATCTCCTGCGGTGAAATCCTTCATGATCGAGGAGCGCAGTTCTCCGTCGTTGCCGGCGGCAACGCAGATTATACCTTGCTGTGCGAAACGTGTCAAAGTGCGCGAGAACGCATCTGTACCGTCCGAGGGACCTGTGAAAAGCCCGAGCGACAGGTTGACGACTGCCGGCATGTCTTTTTCGGCGGCATATTCAAGTATGTTTTGTACGCCTCTGGTGATGTTGCTGTCATAAAGATCTCCGCAGCCGGCAACGATAGTACTGCCCGGAGCCATGCCGTAGAACGGCAGTGGCTTGTCGTTGACGAGTCCTACGCCTCCGTTCCACGCGAGTTCGGCCATCACGCCTACGCCATTGTATGATCCGGCCATGCAGCCGAGCACATGTGTGGCGTGGGTCTGAGCTGAATTGTCGGTTGTGAAACCTTCGATATCTTTTGGTGTCAGATATGCCGTGGAAGTGCCGTTGGTCTGTCCGAAGTGCCAGAGTGCTGCCAGACGGGTCTTTCCGTCTTTCTTGAAGTTGGGGTGGTTGGGATCAAGGCCGGTGTCGTAGATGCCGGCGATTACGCCTGTGCCGTCAAAACCGTTTGGAAGATCTGTGCCGGCCTGTACTTTGTCCATGCCGGTTGCTTCGCGGGCGCGGTCGAGCTGCGGACGCACCTGGCGGTCGAATTCGGCTGCTTTCACGGCGTCGGATTCAACGGCTGCAAGGACATCGTCCATCGAGCCGCGTACGATAGCTATGTCGTCGACAGTCGTAAGCACTTCAAGTCCGTATGCTTCAAGGTCGCTGCTGTCGTAGCCGGGGTTGAGGGTGAGAAAAAGAGTGGCTTCGACGTCGCCGCGTGCTCGGACGTCGAGATTGAACGGCAGCGATGAAAGTGGTGCGAATTTGGCACCGGGATTTTCAATCATAGCTTTATATTGGTCTACGACCATATTGCCAGCGGCGTCAAATTTGCTGTATGCAAATCCGGCGGGAACGCCTGCGGCGAGAGCTAAAGCGATGGCGATGTAATTTTTCTTCATAATGTGTTATTTTCCGGAAATGATAAGTTTATTGTTTCTGATTCTTGATGCTTATATTGTATTAATGTGTAGCCATATCGGCAGCCGCAGGCGTCAGGCCGTGTGGAGTCAATATGGCAGAATAATGCAAAGATATAGCTTTTTTTTGTATTGCAAAGCATTTTGATATTATTTCGCTATGAAAAAAAGTTTAAAAGATATATCCCGTCTATAAAGCGAATGGAATTTGTTTGGCCTATTGATAAATCGAGGCTCCGGTTCATCACGAGCCGGAGCCATCCATTATTTCAGAAGCGTATGTGGTATTGTTTTGTTACTTTCTGACATATTGACAGGAAAAATCCCATGGGGTTTAATTGTCAGATGCTTTTTTAGCGTTTGTTAACTTTATGGCCTGATTTAATTATTCGGATTCCATGTTGCGCTCTCTTTGCCGGATGGAGAAAAATGACTATCTTTGCACGCAATAACAATCCAAAGACTCAATCCTTATGTCGTTTATTGCAGATAGAGTTAAGATGGACGGTCTTACTTTCGATGACGTCCTGCTTATTCCCGCCTATTCCGAAGTTCTTCCCCGCGACGTGCGGCTACAGACGCGCTTTTCCCGTAACATTACGCTGAACGTGCCGGTCGTGTCGGCTGCCATGGACACAGTTACCGAAAGCAGCCTTGCCATTGCCATTGCCCGCGAAGGCGGCCTTGGTGTAATCCACAAGAATATGCCTATCGCCGAACAGGCCCGTCAGGTGCATGCTGTCAAACGTGCCGAGAATGGTATGATTTATGACCCGGTGACCATAAGGCTCGGTTCCACCGTATCCGATGCCTTGGCGATGATGAAGGAATATCACATAGGCGGTATTCCTGTGGTTGATGCAGACGGGCTTCTTGTCGGTATCGTCACTAACCGCGACTTGCGCTTCGAACGTGATCTTAACCGGCCTGTGGATGAGGTTATGACTTCGTCGAATCTTGTCACGGCAACTCAGAGTGTGGATCTTGAAGAAGCTGCGGAAATTCTTCAGCGGCATAAAATAGAAAAACTTCCTGTGGTCGACTCTGACGGCAGGCTGATAGGTCTGGTTACATATAAAGATATAACCAAGGCGAAGGATAAACCTAATGCGTGCAAAGATTCGCTCGGACGCTTGCGTGTGGCGGCCGGTGTCGGTGTGACTCCCGACTCGATGGAGCGAGTGGATGCCCTTGTTGCGGCCGGGGTCGACGCCATTGTAATAGATACGGCTCACGGCCATTCACGCGGAGTAGTAGGGGTGTTGCGTGCCATAAAGGAGAAATACCCGCACATAGATGTAGTTGTGGGTAACATCGCCACAGGCGAAGCTGCCCGCTATCTTGTCGAGAACGGCGCAGATGGCGTCAAGGTCGGCATAGGTCCCGGATCTATATGTACAACCCGTATAATAGCCGGAGTGGGAGTTCCTCAGCTCTCGGCTGTCTATGATGTGGCAAAAGCACTCGAAGGTACTGGAGTGCCTCTGATTGCCGACGGTGGAATACGCTATAGCGGTGACATAGTGAAGGCGCTCGCCGCCGGTGCACATTCGGTAATGCTCGGAGGCATGCTTGCCGGAGTCGAGGAATCTCCCGGCGACACCATCATATTCAACGGCCGCAAGTATAAGACATATCGCGGTATGGGTTCGCTCGAAGCAATGGAAAAAGGATCGAAAGACCGTTATTTCCAGGCTGCGGAAAACGATGTGAAGAAACTCGTGCCCGAGGGCATAGCCGCCCGTGTTCCATACAAGGGTTCGTTGTATGAAGTCGTCTATCAGATGCTCGGCGGTCTGCGTGCCGGTATGGGCTATTGCGGTGCTCCCGATATAGAATCCCTGCATCACGCTTCATTTACAAGGATTACGAATGCCGGTGTGGCTGAAAGTCACCCTCATGACGTAGCCATAACGAGCGAGGCGCCTAACTACAGCGCATCGCACTGAGTGTCGGAATAATAAAAAAACGGCGCCGCGGATAATAAAGATACCTGCGGCGCCGTTAATTCTATTGACGTGCGTCCTCGTGTCGCCGTCGGTCATTAAAGATAATAATCACATACCATTGCAATAACAGATGAAAAGAATCTTTTCGGCAGGAACACTGCTTTTTGCAGTTGCCGCTTTTGCCGCAAAACCTGCTGCCGATCCTGAGCTTATGATTGTCGACGGCGTGCCCGTCCGTGTGAGTGAATTCGAGTATCTCTATAACAAGAACAACACCCAGCAGCTCGAACACAAAACAATCGACGAGTATGTCGACATGTTTGTCGATTATAAACTCAAAGTGGCCGATGCCCGTCATGCCGGTATTGATACGACTGCATCGTTCCTGAACGAGTACCGTCAGTTTGAAAATGACCTTGCGAAGCCGTTCATGCGGGACGAGGCTGTGGTCGATGACCTTTTGAAAGAGTCTTATTCTCATCTTGAAAAGGATGTGACCGTGAGTCATATCATGTTGCCCATGCGTCCCGGCAACGATATCAGACTTGACTCCCTGCGTTCGGAGATAATAGCCGGCAATACTACATTCGAGGACGCCGCAGCGGCATTCTCTGTGGACCGCGGCTCGAACAGCCGTGGCGGTCTTATGGGTTCCGTTGTTCCCGGCCGCTATCCCTGGGCTTTTGAAAAAGCATCTTATGACACTCCGAAAGGCGGTGTTACGGAGGTAGTCAACTCCGGTGTCGGTTATCATATAATCCGTGTGGAGGATATCCGTCCTTCCGATGGCGAAGTCGAAGCTTCGCACATCCTTCTCCTTACCCGAGGCCTTAAGCCCGAGGCTGCGGAAGCCCAGAAAGAGCGCATCGATTCGCTCTACAAGGTGGTGATTGCGGAAGGAGCCGATTTCGCCGATGTGGCACGCCGTTTTTCGCAGGATCCCGGCTCGGCCCGCAATGGCGGCTCTCTCGGCTGGTTTGGCCGCGGAATGATGGTGCAGCCCTTCGACAGTGTGGCTTTCGCTCTTGCCGATGGTGAGATTTCAAAGCCTCTGGCTACTTCATTCGGTTATCATATCATCTATCGTACCGCTCATCGCAAGGGCAAGGATTTTGAGGAATTCAAGAAATCCGAGCTTAAGCGTATGGAGAGCGATGAACGCGCCAATGCTCCCGAGCGTGCGTTTATCGACCGTGTAGCTCCTCTTTATGGTGCTTCTGTTTCAGAAGATGCCTTGCGTCAGGCAAATGAAATAATAGACCGTGCCGGAAAACTCGACCTTGATGTTCTTGCCGAGATCGAGGCTCTGAATGCCCCGGTTGTGCGTTGCTCGGGAAATACTCTTTCTTTTGCCGAAATACTCGGCGGCAGCGCTCCTGCAGGAGTTATGGCCACAGATATGGGTCGCGCTTATGTGGCCGATGCTGTTGACGCTGCTTTCCGTTCGCAGGTTCATGATGCCGCACGAAAGAGTCTGTACGTTGAAAACGCCGACTACCGTAATCTTATCAACGAATATCGCGACGGTATTCTGCTTTACGAAATTTCCAACCGGAATGTGTGGGAGCGTGCCGCTTCCGATAAAGTCGGTCTTGAAAATCACTTCCTTCGCAACCGCGACAAGTACACATGGAAAGAACCTCATTTCAAGAGCTATGTGCTCTGTGCTACGGACGACGCCACTTTGGATCGCGCCATGGCATTTGCCAATACTCTCTCTACAATCGATCCGGAAGCCTTTGTTGAACAGATGCGCAAGGAATTCGGCAGCAGTGTGCGTGTTGAGCGTGTCATAGCCGCCAAAGGTGAAAATGCCATAACCGACTACCTCGGCTATGGAGCTGAAGCTCCCAAGGCCGACCCGCATTCCAAGTGGAAGAGTTATGGCTCTTTTGCCGGACGTGTGATTGATGCGCCCGAGGTTGCCGCCGATGTGCGCGGTGCCGCCGTTACCGGATATCAGGGTGAACTCGAAAGCCGTTGGGTCAAGCATCTCCGCAATGTATATCCTGTAGAAGTCAATAAAAAAGTACTCGGAGATCTGAAGAAAAAATATAATGACCGCTGAACTGCTTATGCGTCGCCTTGTTCATCAGGGGTGTCAGCAGTCGATTGTCGCCGTCTTTGCTGTTGTGCTGGCTGTCATCCTCACGGGTGCCGCTTCGTGCAGCAGGGACGGCGACAGCCGTATTCCGTCGGGGGCTATTGTGCGGGTAGGCGATTCATGGCTTACGCGCTCTGATTTGCGAAAGGAAATGCCTGCCGGTCTTTCTGCCGAAGACAGTCTGAAATTCGTTCGTGCTTATATTGCCGGATGGGTCGATTCCCGCCTGATCTCGGAACTCGCATCTTCGGATGTTGATATGGATGAGATAGATCGGCTTACGGCTGATTATCGCAACGAGTTGATAATGAATGCTTACCGCAACCGAATGGCCGCCGATGCTGTCGACGGTTATTTTGCAGAGGACAGCCTGAGGGCATTTTACGAAGCATACCGTGCCGATTTCGTGACAGTGCACCCAATGGTACGCGGTGTTTATGTTAAGATGCCGGCCGACAGCCGTAAACTGTCTGCCGTACGCAAACTTTATACATCAGGAAAACAGGATGATATAGACCGCCTTGAAAAAGCTGTGCTTGGCGCTGCGATCCATTATGACTACTTCCGTGACCGCTGGGTGGACTGGGAGCAGATAGAGAGTCGTATTCCGTACGATTTCGGTACGGGTGGTGCTGAAGCTGCGGCATCCAGAGGTAAACTTGACGTGACAGAAGGCGGATTTACATATCTGCTTGAAATCACGGATTATCTGCCGGCCGGCTCGGCAATGCCTTTCGAGGCGGCATTGCCTGCGGTGCGTGAACGGATGCTTACGCGTCGCCATCGCGACTTCGACAGGCGGCTTCGCCGCGATTTGCGGGAACGTGCAGTCGCCGACGGGCATATCGAGTATTTCATTAAATAGCTTCCGGCCTTAAATACTTTTAACTCCTTTATTTCCTTGATTTGGGACCGGGGCGTACTCTTGCTCGTGATTTTTCACTACCTTTGCCGCAAATATGCACATTCTCAACGTTCATCACCACGTAAAAATGAATATGAAGAAACTCGTAGTCCCGTTTATCGCCGCATTTGCCGCTATCACTCTTGCCGCTCAGAACAATATAGTGGAAGAGGTGGCATGGGTGATCGGTGACGAGCCAATATATAAATCGGAAATCGAACAGACTTATCAGGACATGCAGAGCGATCGCACGCCGATTGCCGGCGATCCTTATTGTGTGATTCCCGAACAGATGGCCATAGAAAGGCTTTTTCTCCATCAGGCCGATCTTGATACGGTCGAAGTGGCTGAATCGATGGTGCAGATGCAGGTCGATGCACAGCTCAATTATCTTGTCGCCAATCTCGGTTCGCGGGAAAAGGTAGAGCAGTATTTCCGCAAGCCTTTTCCTGAAATACGCGATTATTATGCCACCAACATGCGTAACCGTGCGCGTGTCGGGCAGGTGAAAAGCGGACTTACAAAGAATCTTAAGATTACGCCGGGCGATGTCCGTCGCTACTATGACCGTCTGCCCGCCGACAGTATTCCTTTTGTACCGCTGCAGGTTGAGGCTCAGATTGTGACTCTAAATCCTGTAATACCACGTGAGGAAATCGAGAATGTCAAAGCCCGACTGCGTGACTATTCGGATCGCGTGACCCGTGGCGAGAGCGAATTTTCCACTTTGGCTATTCTTTATTCCGAAGCACCGGAAGGAATACGTGGCGGAGAACTCGGTTTCATGGGACGAGGACAGCTTGTGCCCGAATATGCTGCCGTAGCGTTCAACCTCAGCGACCCTAAAAAGGTGTCGAAAATAGTGGAAACAGAGTATGGTTTCCACATAATACAGCTAATTGAAAAACGTGGTGACCGAATAAATACCCGTCATATACTTCTTCGTCCTAAAGTGGCTGAAAAAGATCTTGTTGCGGCTGTGAATCGTCTGGATTCTGTCCGTACCGACATTGTCGACAATCATAAGTTCACATTCGAGGAAGCCGCCCGCTATGTTTCGCAGGACAAAGATACACGCTATAGCAATGGCGTGATGGTAAACGACAATACAGGCACAACCCGCTTCGAGATGTCGCAGCTTCCTCAGGAAGTCGCGCGTGCGGTAGCTTCGCTGAAACCCGGAGAGATTTCCAAACCATTCATAATGCGCGATCCCAAACGTGATCGTGAGATTGTTGCTATAGTCCGTCTGATCAACCGCATAGAACCGCATAAGGCTAATCTCGCCGACGACTATCAGACTATCAAGGACATGTATGAGGAAGCACGTAGCCGCGAGATTGTCGATAAATGGCTTGAGAAAAAGATACGCGATACATACGTCCGTATCGAGGACGGCTGGCGCGGTTGCAACTTCATTCATGACGGCTGGATAAAGACAGCCGGGAAGTAAGGGAATGTCGGGAAAGTCCTTTTTCGGTCTGATCCTGCTTCTGCTTGTACCTTTTCTGCTTGCCGAAGCATTTGACCGCCGCGAGCGTCCGGAAATTGCTCCGGCCATACCTTCGGCCGACCGTTCGGCCGGTAACCGTGTATTTCTTGAACGAGCCGATATCCTGCGCAAAGAGCCGACGGACTCGTTCATGGTTCTTGTCGGTGATGTGGTTTTTACAAAAGGCCCTATGATAATGCGCTGCGACAGCGCGCATTATTTCTCAGAAACCGAATCGATGGATGCCTTCGGCAATGTCAGCATGGAGCAGAGTGACACCCTTTTTGTCTATGCAGACGAATTGCGCTACAGCGGCCCTGACGAGATTGCCCGTCTTTATGCCGACGCCGGCAAGAAAGTGCGGCTGATAAACCGCGACGTCACTCTCGAAACGGATATATTTATATACGACCTTCGTCTTGATCTGGGATATTATGAAGTGGGAGGGCGCCTTACAGACCCGTCGAACACTCTTACATCGCTTCGCGGGGAGTACGTGCCATCGACAAAGGAAGCGAATTTCTATACCGACGTGCACCTTAATTCCCGTTCGACTACCGATACACTCGACATCTGGTCGGATTCGCTTTATTACAATACCGGTACTCATATCGCCGAACTGAATTCTCCGAGCCGTATTGTAAATGCCCGCGGCACGGTATACACAAGCCGTGGGGTGTACGACACCGACAGTAATCGCACCACGCTCTATGACCGGTCGACAGTCGTTACATCGCAGGGACAGACTCTTATTGCCGATACCATATATTACGACCGTTCCGCCGGCTACGGCGAGGCTTTCGGTTCCATGATTCTTACCGACTCTGTTCATTCCGCGCAGTTGCTCGGCGATTACGGATTTTACGACGAGCTGGCCGACAGCTCATTTGTCACCGGCCGAGCCTTGTTGAAAGAGTACGGACAGGGTGATACGTTGTATCTTCACGGTCATGTGGTGCAGACTTTCCGAAGTCTTGATTCCACGGCTGTGGCAGCCGACAGCGTCCGCGGGATAGTCGCCCATACGCGAGTCGACACCACACATGTAGCTGTTGTATATCCCCGTGTGCGCTTCTATCGAAGCGACATTCAGGGTGTGTGCGACTCGATGCGCATCACCGAACGGGATTCGATGATGCGCATGTTTGTAAGTCCTGTTCTGTGGAACGAAGACCGTCAGGTAAGCGGCAACAGAATAGACTTCAAATTGAATGACTCTACCATAGAACGCGCCATACTTCCCGATTATGGTTTTACGGCGCAACATATTGAGGGTGAGCATTACAACCAGTTGAGCGGCAAGGAAATGATAGCATGGTTCGAAGGCGGGGAATTGCGCCGGCTCGACATAAACGGCAATGTCGAGATAATCATGTATCCCGAGGAATCCGATTCCACTATCAACAAGATTGTCAACGCCGAGAGCAGTTTCCTGACCGCTACATTCCGCGGCCGCACAACCGAGCGCATCAAACTCTGGCCTGAAACCACCGGAACTGCAACACCGCTCTTTATTGCAAGGAAGACGCTGTACTATCTGCCTAAATTCGTGTGGCATGAAGGAGTGCGGCCAATGTCGCCTTCCGATGTATTCGTTATCCCCGAAGCTATGGAGCGGATGATGGAAGCAGCCGGGCGTCCGGCTCCATCCGCGATTGTGCCACAACGCCGCACTCCTGTAGCCGGGATCCCCGAAACACGTACTGAATAAAAATTGAGTTATGACTGATATTGACAATAAGGAATTCGGAGGTGAACGCCCGCTTTTCGGAAGCGAGAACCTTCGTCTGGACAAGGTGATATTTCATGCCGGAGAATCGGCGTTGAAGAACTGCCGTAATATAGAGGCGAGCCGTTGCCGTTTCGAAGGCAAGTACCCTTTCTGGCATGTCGACGGCTTTGTGGTCGAGAACTGTGAATTCACCTCCGGAGCACGTGCCGCTCTTTGGTATTCGAGAGGCTTGCGCATGTCCGACACAATAGTGGATGCACCCAAAATGTTCAGGGAGATGGATGGCATAGAATTGCGGCGTGTGAGGATTCCCGATGCGCAGGAAACATTGTGGCATTGCCGTAATGTTGATATTGAAGATGTAGAGGTTAAGAATGCCGACTATCTTTTTATGCATTCCGACCATATCCGCATACGCAACTGGCGTCAGAATGGCAATTATTCATTCCAGTATTGTCGGGATGTGGAAATCCGTGATGCCGTGATTTACTCCAAGGATGCTTTCTGGGGTACGGAGGATGTGACGGTTTATGATTCCGAACTGCATGGCGAATATCTCGGCTGGCATTCGCGCCGACTGCATCTGGTCCGTTGTCATATTTCAGGAACACAACCTCTTTGCTATGCCAGGGAGTTGGTGCTTGAGGACTGCACATTTGCCGACGACTGCGATCTGGCATTCGAGGATTCCGATCTGAAGGCGACAGTGCGTGGGGGAATAGTAAGTATAAAAAATCCGGCCTCCGGTATGATTACGCTCGACCGTTGCGGTGAAATCATTCTTGATGAATTTATAAAAGCTCCTGCCGACTGTATCATAGAGATACGGGAAAAGTGATGAAGTACGATTTCGATAATGCCGCGCCCGACCGTCGTTGCAGCGGCTCCTATAAATGGGATTCTCAGCCGCCTTTTCCGTGCGGGGATGCAGGCTTGATTCCTATGTGGGTGGCCGATATGGACTTCCGTACGGCACCATGTGTCATCGATGCCTTGCGGCGGCGTGTGGAACACGGAGTGTTCGGATATACGCTTGTTCCTGATGATTATCATGTTGCTGTCGATGCCTGGTTTCGCCGTCGCCATGGTTATGGAGTTGATTCGGCATTGACTATCTATACATCGGGAGTAGTGCCCGCTCTGTCGGCTGTGATCAAGGCCTTGACAGCACCCGGAAAGGGTGTCATAGTGCAGACACCGGTTTATAACTGTTTCTTCTCGTCGATACGTAACAATGCTTGCCGTATAGTGGATAATCCGTTGTTGCGCATCGATTTTTCCGATGGTTCATTCGCTTATGAAATCGATTTTGACGAACTTGAACGTCTTGCCTCCGAACCAGATAATGTCATGTTGCTGCTTTGCAATCCGCATAACCCGGCCGGTCGCCTCTGGAGTCGTGACGAGCTTATGCGGATGGCTGATATATGCCGCAGGCATGGTTTGATTCTTGTCAGCGACGAGATACATTGCGATCTGACCTTGCCCGGTTCGACATTTACTTCGGTATGTTCCTTGCCTGACGACGTTCGTTGCCATGCGGTAGTATGCACATCGCCGTCCAAGGCTTTCAATACAGCCGGGCTGCAGATTGCCAATATTTTTTGCGGCAACGAAGATTTGCGTGCTCTGATAGACCGGGCCATCAACGACAACGAAGTATGCGATGTCAATCCTTTCGGTGTCGCAGGACTTATAGCCGCTTATACTGAAGGCGAATCATGGCTTGAAGAACTGACGGCATATATAAAAGAAAATTACGAAGCCTGCCGCAGCTTTATGTCCGAACGTCTGCCCGAATTGCCGCTGTGCCGCATGGAGGCGAGCTATCTGGTATGGATTGACACTACTGCATTGGGGATGGATTCCGATGCCGTAGAGGAATTGCTATTGCAGCAGGCCGGCGTCTGGATAAATTCCGGAATCATGTATGGTGCCGACGGTTATATAAGAATCAACATCGCATGTCCTCGCCGGCGCATGATGGAGGGACTGGAGCGTATTGCGGCAGTTTTACGTCCGCAACTCGATTCACACGTGTAGAACTGGGATGGCCGATATATCACTGATCCGGGATGGAAAGCCGCTGGGATTCAGACAGCAGCTCTCTTTGACGGCCAAGCTTGCTCTGCCGGCTATATTGGCGCAGCTTTCTACTATACTGATGCAGTATATAGATGCTTCTATGGTCGGACGGCTCGGAGCGGACCAGTCGGCTTCTGTGGGGCTTATGAACAGCAGCCTATGGTTGTTCTGGGGCGTGTGTTCCAATATCACCATGGGTTTCTCCGTACAGGTGGCCCATCGTTTGGGCGCGAAAGAGCACAAGGAGGCGCGGGATGTACTCAGACAGGGAATAACTACATGTCTTATAATAGGCTCGATAATTGCAGCGACGGGCATGGCCATAGCTTTCCCTCTGCCGGAATGGCTCGGAGCTACGCCTGAAATCCGCCATGGAGCATCTGTCTATTTTTTGATATTTGTGGCCGCACTTCCGGCGCTGATACTTAACTATCTGGCCGGGGGAATGCTGCGATGCGCGGGAAATATGAAGATTCCGGCATTGTTCAATGTTGGCATGTGTGTACTTGATGTCGTATTCAATTTTTTTCTGATATTTCCTACTCGGGAGCTTGCTATAGGAGCTATGTCATTTGTACTTCCGGGTGCCGGTCTGGGAATAGCAGGAGCTGCATTTGGTACAGTTGCGGCAGAGTGTGTCTGTGCCGGAGCCATGCTTTACTGGTTGTGCTGCCGCCAGGCTGATCTGAAACTCGCCGGCGCGGGTAAGGGCAGTTTCCGTCCTACGCGTCCGGTTCTGCGTCGTGCCGCGCGCATAGCGGTTCCGATGACCTTGGAACATGTGGTGTTTTGCGGTGCGCAGATAATGATAACCGTGATCGTAGCCCCTCTCGGAGTAGTAGCTATAGCTGCCAATGCTTTTGCAGTCACGGCTGAAAGCTTATGTTATATGCCCGGATTCGGTATCGGCGAGGCTGCCACCACTCTCTGCGGACAGAGTTACGGAGCCAAACGCCATGACCTTGTGCGGCGTTTCGCTTATCTGACTGTTGGCTTGGGAGTGTTTGTCATGACTGTGATGGGGCTGCTGATGTATGCCGGTGCTCCGCTTATGATGGGCATAATGACTTCTGTCGATGCTATCCGCGACCTCGGAGCCGAGGTTCTCCGCATCGAGGCCTGGGCCGAGCCTATGTATGCCGCGTCGATAGTGGCTTATGGCGCATTTGTAGGTATAGGCGACACCATGATTCCGGCTGTCATGAACTTCGGCAGTATATGGCTTGTGCGTATACCTCTGGCTGCGATTCTTGCTCCGACCATGGGTTTGCGGGGTGTCTGGATAGCCATGTGTGCCGAACTGGTTTTCCGCGGACTGATTTTCTTGTGGCGCATGGCCGGCGGTTACTGGCTACGCGCCGCCGGAAGCGCAAAAGCCAACATGCAGGAAGTTCAGCTGGAACCGTAGGATTAAATTACTGAAAAATAAGACAAAAAGCGGTAAGTGTTTGAACTTGCCATGCAGCTAATTTGTGTATTTTGATACAAAACCTTATCTTTGCGTGCCTTGTTGCGGCCATCGCGACGGGATTATTGAGAAAAATATATACTAACAAATAACGTTTATGGAAAACAAGGAATTACTTGCACAGGTGACAGAAGCCGCAAAACAGTGGCTGTCGCCCGAATATGATGCCGAAACGCGCGCCGAGGTGCAGCGTATGCTTGACGCCGACGATAAGACGGAACTTATCGAAAGCTTCTATCGTCAGCTCGAATTCGGTACGGGCGGCCTTCGCGGCATCATGGGTGCCGGTACTAACCGAATGAACATCTACACAGTCGGAAGCGCTACACAAGGTCTTGCCAATTACCTTAAGGAGGCTTTCGCCGATCTGCCTGAAATCAGTGTTGCGGTAGGTCATGATGTCCGTAATAATTCTCGTAAATTCGCTGAAATAGTAGCGAATATATTCTCGGCCAACGGTATCAAAGTGTATCTGTTCGATTCGTTCCGTCCCACGCCGGAACTCTCCTATGCAATACGTCGCCTCGGATGCCAGAGCGGAGTGAACATCACGGCCTCACATAATCCCAAGGAATATAACGGTTATAAGGCTTACTGGAGCGACGGCGCACAGATTATAGCTCCGCATGATGTCAACATCATCGATCATGTGAACCGTATAAAGAGTGTTTCTGAAATCCGCTTCCAAGGCAATCCGGACAAGATCCAGATAATCGGGGAAGAAATCGACAAAGCATTCCTTGCCGATATAAAGAAACTTTCGCTCGATCCCGAGGTTATCAAGCGTCATGCCGACCTGAAGATCGTCTATACTCCCATACATGGCACGGGTGTGAAGCTTGTTCCCGATTCGCTCCGCAACTATGGCTTTACAAACATAATCCATGTGCCCGAACAGGATATTCCCTCAGGCGATTTTCCCACTGTTGATTCACCCAATCCCGAGAATCCGTCGGCTATGGCAATGGCTATAGCCAAGGCAAAGGAAGTGAATGCCGACCTTGTGGTGGCTTCCGATCCCGATGCCGACCGTATCGGCTGTGTCATCCGCGACAATTCCGGCGAATACCAGCTCATCAACGGCAACCAGATCGTGATGATACTCCTGAACTACATCATGCTCCGCAACCGCGAACTCGGACTGCTGAAAGGCAATGAATATGTGGTCAAGACAATCGTCACGACAGAAACCATCAAGGCTATTGCCGAGAATCAGAATGTGAAGATGTATGACTGCTATACCGGATTCAAATGGATTGCCAGCGTAATCCGCGATCTCGAAAGCACTCAGCGCTATCTTGGTGGCGGTGAGGAAAGCTACGGCTTCCTGGCCGAAGACTTCTGCCGCGACAAGGACTCCGTGTCGGCAATCTCTTTGATGGCCGAAATCTGCGCATGGGCAAAAGACCGTGGTATGGATTTCAATGAAATGCTTCAGGAAATCTATCTTAAGAACGGATACTCCCATGAGGAAGGCATCTCAGTGGTGCGTCCGGGCAAGACAGGAGCAGAGGAAATCCAGCAGATGATGAAGGATTTCCGCGCAAATCCGCCCAAGCAGCTTGCCGGTAGCGACGTGGTGATGGTGAAAGACTACGCTGACCTCAACTGCACAGATCTGCGCAGCGGAAAGGTGACAAAGATGGATTTCCCCACTACAAGCAATGTCCTGCAGTTCTTTACCGCAGACGGCAGCAAAGTTTCTATCCGTCCTTCTGGCACAGAGCCTAAGATCAAGTTCTACATCGAAGTGCACGACCGCATGGCTTCCAAAGACGACTATGCCCGTTGCAATGCCGATGCAGCAGTCAAGATCTCGGCGGTCAAGAAAGACCTCGGTATCTGATTGAAGTTATAAACATGATTAAAGCGCCGTGTCCGTTTTTATGTCGGACGCGGCGCTTTGCTTGTCCTGTGGACTTTGGTGCCTGACTTCCTTTGTCGGGAAATTTTCGTACCTTTGCCTGAAATAAGCGCTAAGATGGAAATACTTTACGAAGACAATCATATAATTATAGTCAATAAGGCTCCCGGGGAAATCGTGCAGGGCGACAAGACCGGCGACGAACCGCTTTCTGAAAGCCTTAAGCGCTATATCAAGGAGCGCGACGCCAAGCCCGGCAACGTGTTTATGGGTGTTGTGCATCGTCTTGACCGTCCTGTCGGCGGCGTGGTGGTGTTCGCAAAAACCTCCAAGGCTCTGAGCCGCCTGAACGAGATGTTCCGTCGAGGAGAGGTGCACAAGACCTATTGGGCTGTGACCCGGGGAATTCCGGAACCGTCAGAAGCCATGTTGACCCATTATATAACTACTGTTGAGCGGAATAACAAATCCTATGCTTCGCTTGAGCCGAAGGACGGAGCCAAAGAGGCGCGTCTGTCTTACAGGATGATTGCCGCTACAGAACGCTACAGGCTGTTGGAGGTGAATCTCATGACGGGACGTAAACATCAGATACGCGTGCAGCTAAGTGCAATTGGATGTCCGGTGCGCGGCGACCTCAAATACGGTGACCGTCGCAGCAATCCTGACGGCAGTATTTCCTTGCTTGCGCGTCGTGTGCGTTTCATTCATCCGGTGTCGCATGTTGAGATCGATGTAACAGCTCCGGTACCTGCCGGCGACGCTTTGTGGCAGGCGCTTGAAGAAGCGGCGGAACAGGTACGGAATAATAACGCTGACAGATAATTGGATATGAAAAAAGAAGAACTCAGAATAGTTTTTTTCGGCACACCTGAATTTGCAGTAGAGAGCCTCGCGCGCCTTGTCGACGATGGTTTCAATATAGTAGCGGCCGTAACGATGCCCGACAAACTTGCCGGCAGAGGCCATAAGGTATTTCAGTCGCCTGTCAAAGAGTACGCTGTAGCTCACGGAATCCCCGTCCTGCAGCCTGAAAAACTTAAGGCGCCTGATTTCATAGAAGATCTGAGTGCGCTGAGTGCCGACCTCTTCATAGTCATAGCGTTCCGCATGCTTCCCGAGATAGTGTGGGCAATGCCTCCTTTGGGTACATTCAACCTCCATGCGGCTTTGTTGCCGCGCTATCGTGGAGCGGCACCCATCAACTGGGCTGTCATCAACGGCGATACCGAAACGGGCGTCACCACATTCTTTATCGACAATCAGATCGATACAGGCGATATATTGCAGCGGGAGCGTATCAGTATCGGTCCCGATGAAAATGTCGGATCTGTCCACGACCGGCTGATGCGCCTCGGAGCGGAACTGACAGTAGATACAGTGCGCCATATCATAGCCGGCGATCTTCGTCCTATACCTCAGGATGAACTTGCTGCGGAGGAAGCACCGTCGGCCGCACCGAAGATTTTCCGTGAAACCTGTCGTATGGATTTCAGCAAAAGCGCATTACAGCTTCATAACTTTGTCCGCGGGCTGTCGCCATATCCTTGTGCGTGGGCGGAATTATATGATGGGGACAGCCATATCACGACTGTCAAGATACTGCGCGCCGGAGTTGTCGATGACAAGACCTTGTCGCCGGGAGCTGTAAGCTTTGTGGGAGGACGTATGCTCGTAGGCGCGGGAGGCGCTACTGCTCTCGAAATATTTGAGTTGCAGCCGGCCGGCAAACGCAGTATGGCGACTGTCGACTATATCAACGGTCTGAGTCGGGCCATGCCGGCGAAGCCCCGTATGGAATAGCGGTATTTTAGCTTAATTTTACATTCTCCATCGGCAAGATTTCAAGCTTTTTTCCTAATTTTACGTCCGAAATGCCAACGTAGTCACTGCTATCTGATGCGGCTGAACATTCCGCTGCTAAGGGCGTTGTACTATATGACACGCTTGATGCCCGGCATTAGGGCTGTAAGCGTAGCCGGATTCAACATTTCAACTCTAAAAGGACACGGAAAAATGAACAGCTACAATTCAGACGGTGGTGATTTCCGCCGTGACAATGACAGGCAGACGACAGGCATCTCCCGGACAAACAGTATCCTGCGCATGATATTCGGCATATTCATGATAGTGATTTATGTCGGTATGGGCGTATTGTTGCTTATAAACTTTTTTGGCTGGGACGGCGATTGGGCTTGGACCCGTTATGTCGTGGGCATAGTACTGATTATTTATGGCATCTGGCGCGCTTACAGGCAGATAAAGGGTATTGACAACCCGTATATGAACTGAGCCGTAATATCCTAAGCATCATGAAAAAGACAGTGACCCGCTTTTTGACCATTGTTATGGCAGCGCTTGCAATTGCAGGTACGCAGTCGTGCATGCGGTATGAGAAAAAAGCGAATACTTCCACCTCAGGCACCATGACGATGGTGTGCGACAATACATTCGAGAACATCATGAACCAGGAGGTCGATGTGTTCGAGTACCAGTATCCTGACGCCCATGTGCTTGTGCGTTATGCGAGTCAGAGCGAAGCCATAGACTCGCTGATGTCGCTGAATACCAAGACTATCGTAATAGCCCGCGATCTTACCAAGGACGAGATGAAGTATCTGAAGAGCAAACGCAGCTTTGTCCGTTCGTCGAAAATCGCTGTCGATGCAGTCGCGTTTATAGTCAATCCGGCCAACGACGTCAACAAACTTATGCTGAAGGAGCTTTCGCAGATACTTTCCGGCGAAACTACGGAATGGAACGAAGTAATGCCGTCGAAACTCGGTAAAATACGTGTTGTACTTGACAATAAAGGCTCCAGCCTTGCCGCATATCTGCGTGACTCGCTTCTCAACGGAGGTAAGTTTGCTGAAAATGTCTATGATGCCGGTTCTATACCGGGTGTATTCGAGGCTGTCGAGAAAGACAAGAATGCCATAGGCGTGCTTGGCGTAAGCTGGATAACGTCTGATATGGATTCCGCCGATATGGCACCCGACCAGCTTGCCAAAAGTGTGCTTTCCGATGAGCCGGTACAGGGAGCGACTCTCAGCAGGCGCGTGAAAGTACTGCCTATATGCCGCAATAACGAAGTAACAGCCTATAGGCCCTATCAGGAGAACATATTCAACGGAACATATCCTCTTTTTCGTCAGATATATATGATTACAACAGCCCACTCAGGCACAACCGGAGGCGGTTTCTATTCTTTTGTCACCGGCGATATCGGGCAGAAAATCATAATGAAAACAGGCATAATGCCTGCGCGTATGCGCATACAGGTAGTGCAGCTGGGCGAATAGTCCGCTCACGACCTTTTATCGGAATACCAAAACAATCAAAAAAATAAAAAACAAGAACAGCAAATGAAATTAAAAGCTCTTTTTACGATGTTTCTGGCCGGTTCGCTTCTGGCCGGCGCCCAGAGCCAGGGTTACAAGGACGGCATCGAGTACTACAAGGCAGGTCAGTACGATAATGCCCGTACCATCCTCGAACGTACGCTCAATGACTCATCGACTGATCAGTCGCTTGCCAATTACTATCTCGGCCGTGTGGCGCTGATCAAAGGTGAGCGTCAGAATGCAGTCGCTTATTTCGAAAAGGGTCGCAATCTGAATCCCGAGAACCCGTTCAACTATGTTGGCCTTGGTGCCGCAGATCTTCTTAACGGCAATGCCAAGAGTGCTGAAGGTTATTTCAAGGAAGCCCAGAAACTTGGTAAAAAGAATGGAGAGGTGACTGTTGCAATCGCTCGTGCTTATTACAACGCCGATCCGGTGCTTTACAAGGCTCAGATTGACAAAATGCTTCAGAAAGCACGCAAGGATACTAAAAATCAGGAACCGGCCATATATATACTCGAAGGCGACATGCTCGCAGACCAGCGTGAATACGGTGATGCGGCCGCTCAGTACGAAATGGCAATCAATTTCGACCAGAACAATCCTGAGGGTTACGTGAAATATTCCAACGCTTATTTCTTCGTCAATCCCAACTTCGCTATTTCCAAGCTGGAGGAACTGCTGGAAAAACAACCCCAGTCGGCTCTGGCGCAGCGCGAACTCGCTGTGAAGTACTTCGATGGCAAGCACTGGCGCAAGGCTGTGGATCTTTATGGCAAATATCTGCAGAATCCCAACCACTTCCCTGAAGACAAGGCTATGTATGCCGTACTGCTGTATTGGGACAACAAGTACAAGCCCTCTTTGGATGTGGCTAACGAAATTCTAGCCAACGACCCTAACCATTTCCTCTCCCAGCGTATGCGTTTCCTGAATGAAACCGCGCTTGAGGACTATCCTGCGGCTGTCCGCGATGCCGAGGCTTTTTTTAAGAACAATCCTAACGGCAATTTTACAAGCAATGACTACGTTACCTATGCACAGGCTCTCAGCGGTACCGGTCAGGATTCGCTTGCTGTCGTACAGTATGAGATTGCCGCAAAGCGTGATCCGGAAAACGGTGACCTGTTAAAAGGCCTCAGCGACATGTATACCCGCGCGAAAGACTATCTGTCAGCTGCCGAAACTTACGATGCCTACCTGCAGCTTCAGGAAAATCCTTCGATCAATGACCTCTTCGGAATGTCCGGTCGTTATCTGAATGTTGCCGCAACAACTACCGACAACGACGAGCAGCGTGTAAAAGCTGCCGACCGCGGTCTTGAATATATCAACAAGGTTATGGAGCGTGCGGCAAAACAGGGTCCGCTCTACCAGCGCAAGGCTCGCCTTTACATAGCCCGCAATGGTAACCAGCCTGATATAAACGCTATTGAAACATACAAGGAAATGACCGACTTCCTTGATGAGGATCCTGCCAATATGAGTCCGGAGAATAAGGCGTCCCTCGGACTTTATCGTGAGGCATATTCTTTCGGTATGCTGTACTACGGTAATATCGAGAAAGATAAGGACAAAATGGCGGAATTTACAGAAAAATACAATATTGTCGACGGCATTCTTAACCCAAAGACCGCTGAGCCGACCGCTGAATAAGCGATAATATTGAAAAAATAAACGAAACGGCATAAGCGGGGGTGGATATATAACGCCTCCGCTTATTCTGTTATCGGCATCCATTCAATGATTAATAGCTATTATGTCACTACAGCCACTTGCAGAGCGTCTGCGGCCGCGTACGCTTGACGAATATATAGGCCAGAAACATCTTGTCGGACCTGACAGCATACTGCGTCGCATGATTGACAGCGGTCGTGTATCGTCGTTTATATTATGGGGGCCTCCCGGTGTGGGTAAGACTACTCTTGCGCGTATAATAGCAAATACAACCAAAAGTACATTCTATACACTGTCGGCTGTGACGTCCGGGGTGAAGGATGTACGTGAAGTCATAGAACAATGTCGTCGCGACACACAGAGCATGTTCAGCGCCGGCCGTCCTATACTTTTTATCGATGAAATACACCGTTTCAGCAAGTCGCAGCAGGACAGCCTGCTCGGAGCGGTGGAGAACGGCACGGTCACGCTTATAGGCGCGACGACAGAAAACCCTTCGTTCGAAGTAATACGCCCTCTTTTGTCGCGTGCTCAGGTTTATGTGCTAAAACCGCTTGAGGAAAATGATTTGAGGGAACTTCTTGAACGGGCGATCACCACCGATGAGATCCTGAGCCACCGCACAGTGCGTGTCGACCAGACCGAGGCCCTTTTCAGATATGCAGGCGGCGATGCCCGCAAATTGCTTAACATACTTGATCTTCTCGAACAATCCACTCCTGCCGGCGCGGATATTATCATTGACGATAAAGTTGTGACCGAAAGGCTTCAGGAGAATCCGCAGGCCTATGACAAGAACGGGGAGATGCACTACGACATCATATCGGCATTCATAAAGAGTGTCCGCGGCAGTGATCCTGATGCGGCTGTCTATTGGCTGGCGCGTATGATTGCCGGAGGTGAAGATCCGGAATTCATAGCCCGCCGTATGGTCATTCTGGCATCGGAAGACATAGGACTTGCAAATCCGAACGCCATGCTTGTGGCGAATTCGACTTTCGATATCATCCAGAAGATAGGTATGCCGGAAGGGCGTATCCCTTTGTCGCAGTGTGCTATTTATCTTGCCGTTTCAGCAAAGAGTAATTCAGCCTATAAAGCTATAGATGCAGCTCTTGCCGAAGTTGAGCGAAGCGGTAATCTGCCCGTACCCCTGCATCTGCGCAATGCGCCGACATCGCTCATGAAGAAGCTCGGCTATGGGGAACAGTACAGGTATGCACATGACTATCCCGGAAATTTCGTACGTCAGCAGTTTCGTCCGGATGCCATCGCTTCAACGCGTTTCTGGAATCCGGGAGCAAACCCGTCGGAGGATGTCATGCGCCAGCGTCACGAATCACGATGGGGAAAAGAGTAGGGTAGCGGCCTCTATGCTTTATGTCACACGTTGAAGCGGAAGTGCATGATGTCACCGTCCTGCACTACATATTCCTTGCCTTCGACGCCCATTTTGCCGGCTTCCCGAACTCCTGACTCTCCGCCGAGTGCGACGAAATCGTCATATTTTATGACTTCGGCGCGGATAAAGCCTTTTTCGAAATCGGTGTGGATTATTCCGGCGCATTTAGGCGCTTTTGAGCCGCGGATGAATGTCCAGGCGCGGACTTCGTCGGGACCTGCGGTAAAGTAGGTATGTAGGTCGAGCAGACGATATGCGGCTCGGATAAGACGAGATACACCGGATTCTTCAAGTCCTATTTCGGCCAGAAATTCGCGACGTTCTTCCCATGTGTCAAGTTCTGCTATTTCGCTTTCGGTGCGTGCGGCTACCACAAGAAGCTGTGCGCCTTCGTCCTTTATCGCTTCCCGTACGGCTTCGACGTAAGCATTTCCGTCGGCAGCCGCGGCATCGTCGACGTTGCAGACATACAGTACCGGTTTGGAGGTCAGAAGGAAGAGTTCACGGGCAAATTTCTGTTCGTCGGGAGTTTCGAAGGTAACGGCACGTGCGGGCAGACCTCGTTCGAGGGCTTCTTTTATCTGTCGCAGTACGTCGTATTGCATTTTTGCGCTTTTGTCGCCTCCGGTCTGAGCCTGTTTTTGTGTTTTTGCAATGCGGGCGTCGACGGTTTCAAGGTCTTTGATCTGTAATTCCATGTCGATGATTTCCTTATCGCGCACGGGATTGACAGAACCGTCTACATGAGTGATGTTGTCGTCGTCGAAGCAACGGAGAACATGTATGATGGCGTCGGTTTCGCGTATGTTTGCCAAAAACTTATTGCCGAGTCCTTCACCCTTTGAGGCTCCTTTTACAAGGCCGGCAATGTCGACGATCTCCACGGTTGCGGGAACGACAGAACGGGGTTGACACATCTCGACAAGGCGTGTCAGACGGTCGTCGGGTACGGTTATGACACCTACGTTGGGTTCGATGGTGCAGAACGGAAAATTGGCCGACTGGGCCTTAGCGTTGGAAAGACAGTTGAAAAGAGTCGATTTGCCTACGTTTGGCAGGCCGACAATGCCGCATTGAAGAGCCATTGTTATGTAAGTTTTGAGCGTTTTAACTTGTTTAATGAAATAGGGCGCCGGGACACGGCGCCCTATTCGGGTGCAAAGTTACGTAAATTTTTTCAAAGGGCGAATTTGCGGCCGCGTACAATATATATGCCGCGCGGCATCGAGAATTCGTTGTGGCCTTTGTGAGCGTTCAGCATGATACGTCGTCCGTCGGCGGTGAATATTTCCAGGTTACATGAATCGGATGTATCTACAATAAGAGTGCCGGGACGAACGGATATTTCACTTATGCAGTCGTCATCTGAAACGGAGGGTATTATGCAGCCGTCGCTTATGCCCGTCATTACGCCAATAATGCCCTGCCTGTTGTATATGCCCTTGTTGACCAGTTTGAGGTCGATTGTCTGGTTGCCGGATTCGACGCCGCTGTGGCCGTTGTTGAAAATTATTCCTGCGTTGCCACTGAGTTCGTTTTCGGGTTCGAATGTGATCATCCATGCCGGTTCACCGTCAAGGTCGATGGCCGTACAATAGGAACCGGGCCATCCACCGAGCGGATTGTAGCCGTTATCCCAAACGAAAGCATTAACCACTCCCCATGGTATGTCGCCGTTGTCGCGGAAATAAACAGTCACCGCTTTCTCTGCAGGCGGAATTTCGCCACCCCATTCTTCCGATAGCCAGCTGACTGATTTGCGCAGATAATTTTTGACAACCGATGCACAGGCAAGTTCGTCGGCGTTGCCGTAATACGGCCAACGTTCGGCATCGCGTCGTGCAGCTTCGGCAATTTGTGCGGCATACGCGTCGATATAACCGTATATGTCGGAATAATTGCCTGCGAGGAATTTGCTCCATACGTCGCGTACGACCTCCATGAATGCAGGGAACTTGCACATTTCGCCTATCCATGTCTGATGATGTTCACGTCCCTGATATATGAATTGCGATTTGGAGTGGTTGAAAGCGCTGCCGAAGTCCCATACCGGGCCGAATTTCCATTTTTCGCTGTCGCCGAGCTGGCGGTTGAGATAGCAGCTTCCATGAAATGACTCGTAGTCGTCAACGATTTCCTGAACTATATAGTAGCGTGCGAGAATATCCAGGTCTATATATTCCGCCCATGTGCAGTCGTCTTTGTCGTTGCTGAAAATAGCGTTGTTGATGGCTGTCATGTGCGTTGTAAGCCAGTCGTTCTGAAGCGGTGACAGTATTTCCGGAGTCTTGTATGTGAATACGGTGACGTGGTTGTCATATTCAGGCACGGTAATATGAGGGTCGTTGGTGTAGTTGTCGATTTCAAGAAGCCATCCGCCGCTGACTGTCGCCGGATCTTCGTTAAGGTCGGGCTGTTCGACGATATTGACACGATCTTTGTCGACACGTATTGTTTCCGTAAGGAAATACAGTCCTATGTAGTCGCCGTTGAGTACCACTTCGAGCGGTTTGTCGGCCGGAGTCCACGGCATTCCTATCATTCGGCTGAGCTGGAATCCTACGGCGTTGCGCATGAATCCGAAGCTGTCGTCGGCATGCGCAAGCAAGGCGAAATGTTTGCTCTTTGTGCACCCCATAAGCGGCGTTTTTGTTTCGAGTTTTATCCGGTAAGGTTTTTTGTCGAATCCGCTCCATGTCCAGTTGCCTCGTCCGCGTATCTGTAACGGCTCGGGAGCCTGGGCGCTTCCTACCGCCTCGATGCCTTCAAAACCCATGGGGTCAAGATAATATGTAGCCTGAAGATAATCTTCTTTCGATGTTATCGGTGTATTGCCTTCTGTGGTTATGTACATCACAGGAAGTGTGCCTGACGGCTCAAGAGCCGCCGAGGCCAGAACTGTGCAGGCAAAAGCCAGTATACAAATAATTTTGCGTAAGTTTGTCATGGTTTGTTTGAATAAGTAAGATTTCAGATATTATTTTGTAAAGGTAAGAATTTATTCCGATATACTGATGCCTGTGATTTCAGAACGTGGCGGCACTCGCCAATATGGCCGTATGTGATAGTATTGTTTTCCGTTGGTGCCTATGAAACGCAGTATTGAACAGTCATTGTTGTAGTCGATACTTCCGTCGGCATACACTATTTTACAATGAATGTCTATGGCATGGGCAATGGAGCGGTCGATTATGTTTTTGATATCCGGCATTTTTTTGCAATCAGTGTAGATGGCTTTATCGAGCATCCGGATGTCAAGATCCTTATTCAGCGTTTTGAACCCCGCATTGTCAAGATCGGTCGACAGCGCTGTCGGGACGACCGATAGATTTTCCCCGATATTACAGTACATTATTGAATAATAGTGGAAAGACATAGCCCATACGTGTCGCATAGGGTAAGCCATTGTGTACCATGGAACGTCTTCCCGGGCTATGATGTCATAGAATACAGTTCCGTTCGGACTCTCTTTGAATTTTTTGTAAAGCAGTGAGTCCATGCGGAAAAATTTATATTCCCAGTGTATGGCGGATAGGCCTATTGAGAGAAATGCCAACATTGAGATGCAGGCAATTACTGATATCGCTTTTTTCTCGGGGCAACGGCTTTGAAACAGGATGTATAATATACCTGTAGTGCCAAAAAGCTGTGCGATGAATCCGGTCCGGGGCCTGACAGCCGTTATTGCGCTTATTATTGTAGCGCTCAAGATACTGCCTATGAAAAACAGGAAAAGCGGATTATCAGCCAGTGCTATGGTCTGTTTTCTGAACCGTTTTGTCGCCAATCCGAAGATAACGGCGCCAATGAATATGAAGCCGGCGATATTATGGAGCACAACTCTGGCCGGAGCCGCAGAAATTGATGATAACGCAGATTCTGTTCCCCAGCGCATGGCCATCCCCGGCGTGAAGCATGTAGTATATGCGATGATTGCGACTATTGCAGGTGTTGTTATCCACCAAAAAACGGGAATGCTCTGTTTCTTGAAAGCCCGGAACACGATTATAAGTCCCATTCCGCCGAGAAGAGCTACGCCGAATAGTTCGTGCATCCAGGCGGTAATAACGCATAATACGGCCGATAGGATGTCCTTGAACAGATGCTTTGATGGCCGAGGCGTTTTTAGTGAGTCCATCAGGAGGAACACACAGCATAGCATTATCGATGCCGTGATTATGTAGTTTGTGGCATATACGCGCAGAAACATTGAGTCGCGCCAAGGAAGTGCCACTGCCAACAGAAGTGTCATGATGGAAAGCGCGCGCGGGTTCCACCATGACCCGCTTGCCATTCTGGCTGTGCTCCAGAATATAAATGTTGAGCAAAGGCCTATGAGTATCGCGGACAGCTTGTATATTGTCGGATCGAGTAGCAGGAATATGTCGAGCCAGTTTGCAAGCCGGATATTGTCGGTTTCGTAAAACATGCGCAGATAGTCTGCATATTTTTCCGTGCTGAAAGATATGGCTTCCGACGTCCACGTGAAGCCGTTATATATGGCTTTGAAGTACATGTCGTCGAAATACGGAGGGGTAAGCAGTGTCATCAGTCCGTAGACAAGAAATACAGCGATTAATATCGCCGCGGAAAGAGTCCGGTTGCGCTTGTTTGCGGTTTTCAGATTGTTCATGCCTTTTCTGTAGTTGAACCTTTACCGTGAAGCCAGGAATGGACGCAACCGACAAGTAGTGCGCCTCCGACGATATTTCCGGCGGTAGAGGGCAGAAGGTTGTCGATAAACAAAGATGATATGCTGACATCGGCTCCTTCCATCATGCCTGCGGGAATGAAGAACATGTTTGCCACACAATGCTCATAGCCCAGAATCACAAATGCCATAACGGGGATCTGGCAGGCCAGAAGTTTTTCGCCCAGCCGTTTTCCGGACAGGGCAAGCCATACGGCCAGACAGACGCACCAGTTGGCGCCTATGCCTTTAAGGAATATCACAAACCATGGTGCGGATACCTTAGCCTCGGCCATGCTGCGTATGGCGCCGGACCATGGGTCGGGGGCGGTGAGTCCGGTGAGGTGTACCATGAAAAAAGCGAAAGCCAGTGCGCCGGCGAAATTACCGAGCCATACAAGTGCCCAATTGCGCATGACAGCCACGGCACTTATGCGGCCTTGCATAAGCGGAGGAATAAGCAAGGCGTTGTTGCCTGTAAAAAGTTCTGCGCCGAGTACGACGACAAGCATCAGACCTATAGGGAATACTGCACCGCTGATGAGTTTCTGCAGTGCCGGATTGGCTGCGGCGGCATCCGGGAAACCGTAGCCGGCAATCAGAGAGAGAGTTCCTCCGAGGGCTATGTAGGCTCCTGCGAGTGCGCTAAGGATAATAAGGCGGCTTGTGGAGCCTGTTTTTGAGCTGAGTAAAGCTTTGGCTGTACCGCTTGCAAGGGCTGTGTCGAGTGTCTGACGTGGGGTACGTACGGGCATGGATTGGCTGTTGTGATTATAAAAAAAGTAGGGGCGCAATGTATTGCGCCCTTGTTTTTGCGGATGTTTGGTCTTGAGAGCATCCGGGTGTTTTATTACTTTTTGTCGCCGGTCGGTGATGATGTCTGGCGCGGAGGCCGGCTGTTTCGGCGGTGGTGGCGCACCAGACGTTGGGTGAACTTGCGTTCGGTGTTTTTGAGGCGTAATAATTGCCTGTTGTCGAGTATTTCCTTGAATTTCGGATAATATTCCATTTCTGTTTCGCCTTCGCGTAGCTTCTGGCTGAAAATAACCTGAGCGGCACTTTCAATTTCGATTTCGGAGGCGTTGTCAGAGTTTTCTATTTTACGTTCGATCTCGCGGATGTCGTCGTTGATTTTCATTACCCTGTCTTCCATCTCGTCGTAGAGCGGGAAAAAATCGCGCTGCTGTTCGCGTGACAGGTCAAGTTCTCGGGTAAGGAAGTCGTGCTTGTAATTTCGCAGTTCGGATATATAGCGCTCGCGGTCAGGATCCTCTTTATCCTGCTGCGGTGCCGCCTGCACCGTCATTGCCGCCAATGCGAGCCATAACGTTGCTGTAAGTTTTGAAAAGCGGAGTCTGAATATTTCTGTCATGGGAGTCGTGTGTCGTTTTCGGGTTCGTTAAGGAACGGAGCTTCTTCGATAGAACCGTCTTCCATCATTTCGTCGAGTATATCCCATTCGCTGATGTCGTCATAGACGTAGTCAAGCATGAAGTCGTCGTTTGCGAAAGCTTCGGCCAGCACGGGGTTTGAGTCCATGGATCCGAGGTCGGCGTGTCCGGCCATGATAGTGAACATTTTAAGCATGCACCATACGCCTGCGAACATCGCTGCCATGTAGATGTATGGCCGTATCGACGCCCAAAGACCGCGTGATGCCGGAGCTTCAGCCATGTTGCGGTCCGGCAAACGGCGCCCGATACGTTCGGCAAGAGCATCGAAATATCCGTCGGGAACGGTTATACCGTCGCGGCGTTCGATTCTGCTCAGTATGTCGGTCGTTTTTTTCATGACTGTTTCAGGAGAGTTGCTTTATGTCTATGACTTTATACGGACTGAATGGTTTAATCGTGGTTGTCGAAATAATTCTCGATTTTTTTGACAGCGAGATGATATGATGCTTTAAGTGCACCTACGCTTGTGCCAAGAATTTCGGACATGTCTTCGTAACGCATGTCGTCATAGTACTTCATATTGAACACAAGGCGTTGTTTTTCCGGAAGAGTAGCCACTGCCATACGCAGGCGTGCGGCCAGAACGTCGCCGTCAATGTCGGTGTCGGCTTCGATGGTGTGGATCAGAGAGCTTTCCTGATCGTCGAGCGAAAGGTTAAGGCGTTTGCGCTCGCGGGCAAGGAATGTTATGCTTTCGTTGATTGCTATTTTATATAGCCATGTCGATAATTTTGCTTCACCGCGGAAGTTTTCGAGAGAAGTCCATGCTTTGATGAATGTGTTCTGCAGGAGATCGTCGGCGTCGGCATGGTTCTGGACCATGCGTCGTATCTGGCGGTAGAGCGGTTCGCCGAAAGTGCGGATGACTTCGGAGAAAGCTTCTGATGCGGTCTGCGGGTCACGCAGGCGCTTTATCAGTTGTGGGTTTTCGGCTGGCAGTTCTGACATTATTGCTTCAAAGGTAGGTAATAAAATTTAAAAACGAGACCGTATGACCGGTGTTTTTGGAAAATTTTGGATTTTTAAGCTACCTTTGTGGTGTAATAATGAAGACAATGATACAATTATTTATTATGACTCTGCCGGCTTTAGTGCCGGCGGTGTCCGCTTATGGATCTTCTTCCGTATTATCTGATTCGGTGGTGACACACCGGGCGCATGTGCTCAGGCCGCTTGAGGTGCTTGGTGTGAAAAACGGAGCCGATGATGCCGGCCGTGAGGCTGTAACGCATCTCGACGGAGCTGATGTGCGGCGTTATGGACTGGAATCGCCAAAAGGAGTGGCTGAGATAGCCCCCAATTTCTATATGCCTGATTATGGCTCGCGGATGACGTCTTCAATATATGTCAGAGGACTGGGCGCACGTATGGAGCAGCCTGTGGTGGGACTCAGTATAGACAACGTGCCGGTGATGAACAAGGATTCTTATGATACGGATCTGTCGGATATTGCAGACATTGAAGTTCTGCGTGGCGCACAGTCGGTACTCAACGGACGTAATACGATGGGCGGTCAGATAAATATACGTACGCTTTCGCCTATGTCCTGGCAGGGCTATCGCGCTACGGTTTCCTATGGAAGCGCAAACACTGTCGGTGTTTCTGCAGGGGCTTATATGAAATTTGATGAGAGATTGGCCACGTCGCTTACCGCCGACTTCGGACGTTCCGACGGTTTTTTCCGAAATGCTTACGACGGAAGCAGACTGGATCGATATATTCGCGGAGCTTTGCGTTGGAAGCTTGAATGGCGCCCCTCGTCACGTCTGTCTATGAGCAATGTGGCGTCGCTTTCGCTGCTTGATCAGGGGGGGTATCCGTATGTTTCTCTTTCAAGTGGAGAAATAGCTTATAATGATACTTGCTCTTATCGCCGTACTTATTTTTCCGACGGCATTACGCTGGCGTGGGCCGGGAAGCGGGTGGTTGTGACTTCCCGTACGTCGGTGCAGTATCTTGACGATGAAATGCGCCTCGACCAGGATTTTACAAGCGATGATTATTTTACTCTCCGGCAGAGCCGTCGCGAATGGACTGTGACTGAGGATCTCTTCACGCGTGGTAGCCGCGGGGCTTACAGCTGGTTGGGAGGTGTGTTTGCGTTTTATAAGCATTCTGATATGGATGCTCCTGTCACATTTTATGATACCGGTATAAGAAAACTGATCGAGGAGCACCGCAATTCGGCCAATCCCGAATATCCCATTGCCTGGGATGCGAGAAGTTTTGTGCTTGGCAGCGATTTCAAACCGGCCAGTGGCGGTGTCGCACTATATCATGAGAGTGTGGTCAACATAGGACGTTGGCGGCTTGAAGCAGGTCTGCGATGCGATTTCGAGCGTTCTGTGTTGTCGTATCGCAGCCATAGCAATACAGGGTACACTGTGTTTCACAAACTTCCCGACGGCACGCTTGAACCGTACAGCCACACGCCTGTCGACATAGACGACAGTGGGCGACTTGCGCAGAATTTTCTGGAACTGCTTCCTAAATTCAGTGTGAGTTACTCAGCCGCAGGCGGACGGCTGACACCATATTTCACTTTTTCCAAGGGTTACAAGACGGGCGGCTACAATACCCAGATGTTCAGCGATGTTCTTCAGCAACGTATAATGTCCTATATGGGACTTAGCCAGCTTTATACTCTTGAGGAGATTGTCAGCTACCGTCCGGAGAAAAGCTTTAACTATGAAGTCGGCTTGCATGCGACGCATCCTGCCGGACGTTACTCTTTGGATTTTGCTGCGTTCTATATCGATTGCCGAAATCAGCAACTGACAGTCTTTCCGCCGGGAATGACAACAGGACGTATCATGACCAACGCCGGACGCACCCGTTCTTTCGGAGTAGAGCTTTCGGGGCGTTATCGCTTTATCGAGGATCTTATTCTAACAGCATCCTACGGCTATACCAATGCTACCTTTAGAGAATATAATGACGGTCGGGCAGACTATCGCGGCTGCCGTGTGCCGTACGCTCCGGAGCAGACTCTCTTCGCATCCGTCGACTGGCGCATGCCTTTTGCTGCCGTGGCAGGTGTGACCCCATCGTTGCAATTGGCTGCGCGGGGCGCGGGACGTATTTTCTGGGATGAAACGAATTCGTTGAAACAGAATTTTTATTGCCTGCCATCGTTGTCGCTTGATTTCTCCCATGAAAACTGGTCCTTGCGACTGTGGTGCCGCAATCTTACGGATACGGAATACGATGTTTTCTATTTCAAATCCATAGGAAACTCGTTCGTCCAGCAGGGGCGCCCGCGAGAATTTGGTGCTACACTTCGTCTGCGCTTCGGGCGTATGCGGACATATTGATTTTGGAATTCTGCGATTTTTGCATAACTTTGTCGCATACAGCGAATCGCATGATTAAAAACATTTAATAATATTCAGTCAATCTTTAAAACATGAAAATTTTTAGAAAATTCTCTCTTTTCACCGCTATTGCAGTTGCCGTGACACTGGGCGGGACACTCAGTTCATGCAACAATGACAATGAGGATGACAACTACACCCGCCATACGCTCAGCAACAGTTTCGGTTGTGTGACTTCGATAGGCACACAGACGCAGACAATTTCGTCTTCAATGACGTATGTGGTGACTTTTAACTATAGCACCGGAAAAGCAACAGTCGAAATAACAGGTCTTGAGATGCCTGACGGTACAAAATATCCGTCTATTCTTCTTGAAGAAATGACTTGGAAAATGAAAGACGGCTGGCGTACTATCGAGGCGAGTGCTCCGAAATCATCGATTTCCGGTTTCGCACAGGCCCCGATATTCGAAAATGTGAGCATCGGTCTGCTTGACCGCATCTATAATAATGCTTATATCCCGGCTTTTTATGTAAAGGCTCGTGTGAACACTCAGTACAGCCTCTTTTCAGCGCTGAACCAGCAGGTGTTCTTCGGCAAGACAGAAACTGTCGATCCGGAAGGACGTGTAGTCACAACCCGCAGTACCGGTTACAGCTTTATCATAAATCCCCGTACTATGCCTCTTACGGCGACCATCGGTGTGGCTCGAGCCAAGTTCGTCAACAATATGCCGGCTCAGGATTTCCTATTCGAAGATGTTCCATGTACCCTTAACGGAAACGGTACTCTGACATTTGAAGCTGAATCTCTGATTCCGACGCAGAATAAAGTGCCTAATACCAATTTCCCAATAAGTGATCTTGAGGGTGTCTATGACTTTATGAGCGGTCTTGATATGGATTTCGACTGTACGGCATTCGGAAAGAAGTACAGTGTGACAGCAGACTTGGATTACGTTTCGTCGCCTGACGAATAAAATATATCCGGATAAAGAAATGGCCTGAATTCGCATCGGATTCAGGCCATTTCTATTATGTGTTGTATATTATATGTCGTATCAACGGACAATCACTTTGCGGCTTCCGGCGATGTAGATGCCGGGAGCAAGACCGACGGCAGCTTCTGATGCCGGTACGTCATGACGTACGAGAATGCCGGTAGTGGTATAAACATCGACTCTATTCCGGCTTTCGTCCGGGATAATGCTTGTTTCGTCAGTGCCGCTTTCCGGATCGGGATTGTAGAGCAGCCGGAAATTATCGAAGCAGTTCCAGTCGTTTGCCATGACCTTGCTTTTCCGCATGCCTACACGCAGAGTGCCTGTTTCCGGCAGTATTAAAGTGACACTGTTTCCGGCATAGCAAGCGTCTGAGTTGAATGCCTTGTTGGCCTGAGCTACATTATCGGGATAGGTGTAGGGAGAGTTGGTGTAGGGGGCCGATTCGTCGAAGAGCGACATGAAGGGCACGGATTTGTCGTTCATGTAAAGTTCTGCGAGCAGTTGTTCGGAACCGTCGACATGGGCGTTATATCCATCTTTGCCTCCGTAGCGGTAGAATCCTGAACAGCTGAAAGTGTATTTTCCGGCAGGCATGTAGTCGAGAATCTGGTAGGTGTCGAAAGTCTTGTTCCAATGTTCGGCTACACCTTCCGATGCAGCCGTGAACGGGGTTCCGCTCCACCCGTTTCCACCTTTGCTGAAGTCTGGATTGGCGAGCAGTACGGTCAGGTCCGAAGTGCCTTCTCCTTGGAGTAGTTCTTTCACATATTCTTCTCTGGCGGCCTTTATGGCTGTTATTGCTTTTGGCAGTTCTTCGGCCAGTTCGGCCACAGTGCGCAGATCAAGCGCTTGTTCGGCTGAAGCGATAGCATTGTCGAATGCTGAGGTCTGGAGCGAACGCACGTCGGCGATCAGCAATACAAGGTCGCTCCATGCCTGCAGGGCGGTATATTCGTCTTCGGTGACTGTCATGACCGAACCGTGCTGGAAGTTGCCCTCTCCGTCTACTTTTATGGAAGAACCGGGATTGAGTCCGAGGTGATCGGCTTCGCAGACTTTATAGGCAGAACCTCCGGAATATCGCATGTAATATATGTTATGGGCATCTTCGTCGATTCGTCGCACGATGGTAGATCCTTCTACCTGTTCGCCTCCTTCGTTAGTTATGTGCAGAGTTTCTGTCCATGTGCCGCCTACGAGCCTGTCGGATGTCAGTTCGTATACTCCGCGTTCATGGCCTCCGGCACCTTCGTGTTTGAGAAACATGTGGTAGAGTCCGTCATAATGGTTGAAGATTATGTCGCCGTCGATAACGGAATATCCGGGGTCGTAGAAAACCCGCGGTTGTGTCAGTGTCTTGAAATCTTTGTCGGCATATGAATAGAATATGCGATCATGGTTGTCGCCGGGGTTGGTGGACAGCAGGGAGTAGTAGATCAGATATGCGCCTTGTCCGTCAGGTCCTATCGGATCCCAGATGAACTGCGGCGCCCATACGCGGTTGATTCGTGCATACTCTGCGTCGGTGTTATAAACACCGGTGACCGCGTCGGGATCGGAGAATATCTTTTTGCCGAGCCGGAAGTCGAATACACTGCTTTCCCAATGGATCATGTCGGTGGAGCGAAGCAGGTCCATACCGTAATTGTTCCATTTCCCGGAAGTGGCATTGCACATGTCGGTGGTCGTCATGAAGTATTCGTCGGGACGTTGTCCGCGGTCGATGTAGGCGTCGCGTGTTCCGTGTTCGATTCCTGCAAGCGAGTGTGTGTCGAATATTTCAGCCCCGCCGAGAAGCTGGTGGAAGCGCATGCCTTTTTCTTCTTTTGTGCCCAGTGCATAATTGGTTATCTCTTTAGTCGATTTCATGTAGCAGTAGAGGTAACCGTAGCGGTCGTCGGTAGGCGCTATAGTCACGGGAAAATCGATGTGTGAAATTTCGCCTGCGGGGTAGGTGACTGTGGCTGTCAGAACGGCCCCTTCCAGAGGAACGGCATTTGTAAGAGGTGATGGTACGGATAGCAATGCGGACCATTTGCCTCCGGAAAGCGATAATGATGCCGGGTTTTGGCCGGATAAGGACCATTGCAGCGAAGCTCCTGAACGGGTACCCGTGGGGAGTGCTGTGGAGGCGTGAAGGAATGTCAGTTTCTGTCTGAGGCTGTTCAGCTCTTCTTTTACGGCCGCTTCGGCTTCGGGCGACGGCTTCCCTCCGCCTGTGCCGGAGAGAACGTCTGATATTCGCAAGCGTATGATGCTGAATGAATATGACGGGATATTGTAGGAAACCGAGCCGTCGCTTTTTATTTCAGCACTCGAACTTACGGGGCTTACGGTCAATGGGGCTTCGGTCGTGTTTTCGTCGGTGCCGTTGGCTGATGTAAGTACTGTTACGTCCTCGACATCTGTCGCGCTGGCGTTGGAGAGCTTTATGGATGTCGCGACGTCGCTGTCGTAGGGGTTTACGAGTTTGATGTAGAGCATGTCCTCGGCCTTGTTTATGGATGAGGATATATAAATTCTGCGTTTCACCGGCAGTGTGACATCATGGATAAGTTCTCCATCGATATAACAACGCACCGAGCCGCCGTTGACATCCACTTTAAGGTGGTATTTTTGTCCGCTGTTTATGGTGCCTGATTTTTTATCGTATGATGTTTTGGAGCCGTTTGTGCAGACTTCTATGGCGTGGGCCGAGTTGCTCCAGCCTCCTATGTTCCACCAGCAATAATTGTCGGCATCGCCATAGTTGAAAGCTATAAGAAATGCTTCGTTGCCCGATTTTTTTACAGCATCCAGTTCAAAAGTGTATGAATCGGGGAGCGCTATGCCGGCCACGTTTATCTTTCCCTGCATGGATGCGTCGGTCTGGTTAAGTGTTCCTCCGTCGCGGTTCCAGGATCCGCCGGCCGATGTCCAGATGTTGTTGGAGCCGGAGAAATCGTCGTTGAACAGTATTGATCCGTCGGGTGCAGTGACTTTGACGTTGTCGAAAGAAGCTGTGGTGCTCCATGTGCTCAGTCCTATCGAATTGCCTGTGGTGCTGACATTGCCGCTTTCCGTCCATCGCACATTCCTGTCGCCTTTCATTGTAGCCATAAGTTTCTGGACGTGGTAGGAAGGTGTGCCGTAGGCCGTAGCGCTGTTGAAGCGTATCATGTCGGGCTTCCACTTCTGGTCGTTTTCATTCACGAAGATCGGAGCGTAGCTGTTCATTACGCATACATCGGAGTTGTTTTCCATGCCGAGCATGTAGACTGCTTCGCCTAAGGCGGCGGTCAGGTGCCCATTGGTGCCGAATCCGTCTGTGACTGCATATTCGCCTACATATACTTTGGGACGCGAACGGTCGTACGTGTCATATTTGTTGTACTGGTTGACGAACCATGAAGGAGAACGGTAGTAATGTTCGTCGACAACTTCGACAGGATTGGAATTGCGCCACGAAGGCGAGTCGGTTCCCCATGATTCCACATTGCCGATAAGAGTGATTTCCGGGTAACGTGCTTTTATGGCGTCGTAGAACTGGCGATAGCGTTCTGCGTAGTGGTCGCTTTGCTGCGATGCGTCGGCCTGATAGTTTTCGTTGCCTATTTCGAGCAGTCGCAGATTGAATGGTTCCGGATGTCCGTTTGCCGCGCGGCGCGCGCCCCATTCGGTGGTGATGTCGCCGTTGCAGTATTCGATTGCATCAAGCGCTTCCTGTATGTATTCCTCGATGTCGAGATAATCGACGCTCCAACCGTGACCCATTCCTACGTTGACTACGAATAGAGGTTCAGCCCCAAGGTCTTCTGTGAGCTGGAGCATTTCATGAAATCCAAGGCCGTCGGAAACACGGTATCCCCACGACTGGTTCCAGTGTCCGGGGCGTTCTTCTATCGGTCCTATCGTTTTCTTCCATTCAAAACGGTTATGTCCTGTGCCTGAATTTTGTCCTTCGATGTAGCATCCGCCTGGGAAGCGTACAAATCCGGGTCTCATGGCTTCGAGCATCATTGCCAGATCTTTCCTGCATCCGTTAGGCCTATCCTTATATGTTGGAGGAAATAGGCTGATCATATCGAAAGCCATGGTTCCGGGCTTTGAAACGGTGAGTTGTAGCGATGCGTCAGGTAAAGAAGCCGTAGCGGTAAGTGAAGCGGTTAGTTTCTGCCACGATTCCGATCTTTTTACCGGAATTTCGACGCTTCCGGCGTTTTTGCCGTCGTTGTCGGTCAGAGTGGCGGTAATGATTCCTTCCCATCCCGGGTTTTTGATCCACAGTGACAAGGCGTAGCTTTGGCCGTTAACGGTGTTTATACCCCAGAAGCCGCTGTTGGCTATCCCTTGGCCTCTTTGGGCTGCCGTCAGTTCAAGCGCTTTTGTCTGTATGTCGTTGATAAGGCCGTCGCTGATTATTTTCCACTCGGGATTGCCGATTTTGCTCCAGGCTTCGGGCGATGATTCATTGTCTTCGAACGAGCGGTTGCGAATAAGTTCTGCGTACAGACCGCCGTCGCCGGCATGATTGATTTCCTCGAAGAATATGCCATAGTGCAGGTTGCCGATTTCAGGCCCCCGGTTTGCCACATCTATGTCCAGGGCCAATTGGGTTTGCCGGTTGGCCGAAGATATGAAAGATACACCGAGCAGGCATGCGGCCATGGCGGGCCGTATTTTTCTTGTGAAGTTCATAAATGGCTTTATAGACGTTTATGCTGGTAGGAGCATTATAAACAATGCCCCTGCCCGCAAGTAGTTTTATGTTTCGGAATATTTAGCGTATTACGGTTTTCTTGCCGTTGACGATGTAGAAGCCGGGAGTCGGATTTTCTACGCGTCGGCCGAAGAGATCGTAGATAATGGTGTTTTCGCTGTTGTCGGCTGCTTCGACAGAGCCTATGGATGTCTGTTTGGTGCTTATGCGGGTCAGACGGAAGTTGGTGAAACTTTCCCAACGTCCGCTGCCGTTTCCGCGACCCCATACGGAGATTACTGTTTCTCCGCCGGTGCTTTCAAAGTCCAGAATATTCTCTTCCCATCCGCGGCCGTATATGCCGCCTTCTCCGCCGTGGTGCTTGAGGTCGACAAAGCTGTCGTTGGCATAAAGCTGATACCAGCCGAGGTTGTCGGAGCCGCGGGCGGCGAGAGCCAGACGATATTTGCCTTCCGGGAGATTTATTTTCTGGCTGAATTGTGAAGTCCAGTCGTTATTGCTCCAGTTATCGGTATCGTAATAGGCGGGAGTGGTTCCATCGGGGAATGCCGGTGCTTCGCCGGTCTGTACGCGCATGTTTGCATTTCCGTCGGCTTTTGCCAGGTACCATCCGTCTTTGAGTTCATCTTTTACAGTCCAGCGTGCTGATGTATTGGCCGGAATCGGGTTGATGATAAGATCGGTGCAGTCTACGCGGCCTTCAAAACCTTCGGCTATGGCGTTGCTCCATACCACCGGGGGGATGGCGGTCATGATGGCGGCGCTTGCTGCTACTGCATCAGTGGCATCGGCGGGAGCGGCTGCATTGAGCTTTTCCTGAAGAGTTTCGATTACTGATGCTGAAGCCAAACAGCCGTCGAGAAGTGTTTCTGCTTCGGCTTTTGATTCTGCATAGCTGTCGTATGCTGTTTTGGCATCTTTGAATGCCGATAGTGCGGCGTTGATTGCAGTGAGGTCTGCTCCGCTTGCTGCTTCAGAGAGGGTCGAGCGTTCGTTGCCTGTTACGTTTGCATATTTTTCGTCAGCCAGAATGCTTTCCGCTTCGGCTTTTGCTGCGTCGAGTGCTTCTTGTTCCGATACTTCGCGCGTAAGCGATTTTATCTGTATGGTGAACCATTCAGCCTGATTTTTGATAAGGTTTTCCATTCCGAGTTCCAGTGTGCCGTCGGTAACATCGATAACCATTGAGTATTCGTCGGCTTCGGTGAATCCTGATGCTTTTCTTGCGGTCATGGGTGTGGAAACGGTATTTTCTCCGCTTCGGGCGTAGACCTGAACGGCATCTTGCGAGTCGCTTGAGAGCCAGCTGTCGCCTTTCCACGCGTTGTTGGCTGTAGCGTAAAGAGTTATGTGGTATTTTCCGTTTTCAACAGTTACTGTTTGATAAAGAGGTTTTTCTCCGGCCGGAACGTCGACATCCTGATAATAGTGTTCCACCATGGCTACGTTGCGTCCGTCGGCCGTATTTACTTTCACGTTGTTGTAGGTGCCTGTGCCGTGCCATGCTTCTTTGCTTGTCTGCACGTTTGCCGTGAAGTCTACAGTCGGTACTTCAGCGGCTGAAACGGTGAATGCCGTGCTTACGGCGAAAGCCGAGATTAGGATTTTAAAATTTTTCATTGTGGGATTGGTTTATAGGTATAGGTTTATTAAGAAATAAAGATTCTTTTAGAAAAAAATGCCTGCAGCAGAGGTTTTTGTTTAAGGTTGGTTTTAAGGCTTGTCGAAGAAGTTCGAATGATTGCGGCAAAGGTAGCAAAATATTTAGACAGTCAAAAAAATAAAGGGATTTTTATTCTATAGCTTTCAAGAATGTATTGCTCTAAAAAAGTTATCAACAAAAATCGGATCATTGAGAAAATTTGACTATCTTTGCAGCAAAATTGGGGTGCATTGCGCCTCGTTTAGCTTGCCCCGGGGTTTTAATATCGGAGTTGTACTTCGGTATTTTCCTGAGGTACAGCGAAATGCCATGTAATGAAATTACAAACACAGATATGATTTTATTAGACATTTTCGGAATCACGAACAACGGACTGCTGGCGTTGACAGCGCTGCTGACCGGCGTTGCGCTTGTGTTTCTGGCTCTGTTTCTGGCCGGATTGCTTTCGCCGCGTTCATTCAACCCTCAGAAAGGCGAGGCCTACGAATGTGGTATCCCGACGCGCGGCGAAAGTATGTCGCAGTTCAAGGTCGGATATTACCTGTTCGCAATTCTATTTTTAATGTTTGATGTCGAAACCGTGTTTCTCTTTCCCTGGGCTGTCCGCATGCGCGAACTGGGCGTGCAGGGCCTTCTGAGTATCGCGGTGTTTTTCGGTGTCTTGGTGCTGGGCCTTGTATATGCCTGGCGGAAAGGAGCTCTCGAATGGAAGTAACGACCAAGAGCATGCCTTATGAGGCATGGAAAGATAACGAGTATATAGAATCACTTGTAAAGCAGCTTCAGGAAAGCGGCACGAATGTGGTTGTAGGTACATTCGATAAACTTATAAACTGGGGTCGCTCGAACTCGATATGGCCTCTTACATTCGCCACCAGTTGTTGCGGTATAGAGTTCGTGTCGTTGGGCGCAGCCCGTTTCGATATGGCTCGTTTCGGATGGGAAGTGGCGCGTTCGTCGCCCCGTCAGGCCGATTTCATGATGGTTGCCGGTACGATTGTCAACCGTATGGTGCCGGTGTTTCGTCGCCTCTATGACCAATTGGCAGAACCTAAATACGTCATAGCCTGCGGCAGCTGCGCTATTTCGGGCGGTCCGTTCCGCAAAAGCTATCATGTAGCCAAGGGTATTGAGGATATAGTGCCGGTCGATGTGTTTGTGCCGGGTTGTCCTCCGCGTCCGGAAGCAATGATTTACGGTATCATGCAGCTTTCACGTAAAATCAAGGTAGAACGCTTTTTCGGCGGCGTGAACCGTAAAGAAAAACAGGATAGATTCCTTGCCGAACATCCCGTAGCCGGAGTCGAAGACTAAACAGGATGTTTTCCGCCGGCCGGCGCAGCCGGTCTGTACCTTATTATAATAAACTGATCGATTATCACGAAATATGGCAAATATCACCGAAAAGATAGCCAAACAATTTACTGCGGCAAGCGTCGAGGAGGGCAACATACCCCTTATAACCATAGACGATGCCAACTGGCATGAATTAGCCCGCATGTTGCGTGACGATGCCGACCTTCAGATGGATTACCTGGTGACCATTGTCGGCATGGACTGGACTGAAAGCCTCGGATGTGTATATTATCTGATGTCTACGGTTCACAATACAATGCTGGCTGTAAAGGTTGCCACTACTGACCGCAACCGTCCTATGCTCCATTCCGTAGCCGATCTTTGGGCTGTGGCTGTGACTTACGAACGCGAGGTCTATGACTTCTTCGGCATAATCTTTATCGGTAATCCGGACATGCGCCGTCTTTTCTTAAATATCGACTGGAACGGATATCCTTTGCGCAAGGATTACGATGAAAATCCCGAACTCAATCCTGTCAGCATCGAGAATGAGCGTCAGAGCGACATGACCGATGTGTGGGTGGAAACATCCGACGGTGGAGTAGAGAAAAAGGAAGTGGAGATTTTCAAGCCCGAGGACTTTGTAGTGAATATAGGGCCTCAGCATCCGGCCACGCATGGCGTGCTCCGTTTCCGAACTGCTCTTGACGGTGAGGAGATCAAGAAAATCGACGTTTATATGGGTTATATCCACCGCGGTGTGGAAAAACTTTGCGAATCGTTGACATATCCGCAGACTCTCCACTATATGGACCGTCTGGACTACTTCTCGGCGCATAATTATCATCATGGCCTGTGTATGCTGATTGAAAAGGCGGCCGGTATTGAAATCAGCCGTCGCGCGCAGGTGATCCGCGTAATGATGGACGAGCTTTCGCGTATCGCGTCCCACTGCCTGTTCATCGGTACATACTGCATGGACCTCGGTGCGACTACGATGCTTTTCTATGCATTGCGAGTGCGCGAGCAGATTCTTGATATAATGGAGAAAACATGCGGAGCACGCATGACATTCAATTACGATTGCATCGGCGGAGTAATGCAGGATCTCGCTCCTGACTTTGTTGACGACGTCAAGGCTTTGCTCGAAGTCATCCCTGCAAATCTTAAGGAATACAATAAGATATTTACCGGAAATGTAATCGCACGCGGACGAATGGAAGGCATAGGCGTGCTTGACCGTGCCGATGCCATTGCGTATGGTGTGACAGGTCCCTCAGGCCGTGCCTCCGGTTGGGCTTGCGACGTGCGCAAGATTCGCCCTTACAGCATATATCAGGAACTCGACTTCAAGGAAATCATCGCTACAGAAGGCGACTCTATGGCTCGTTTCAAAGTGCGTATGCTTGAAATCGAGGAATCCGCAAAAATACTCGCTCAGCTTGTCGACAATATTCCCGAAGGCGAATACTGTGTCAAAGTTCCGAAGCTGCTCAAGCTGCCTGCAGGCCGTTGGTTTGAAATGATTGAAGGTTGCCGCGGCGTATTCGGGGTATATCTCGAAAGCGACGGCAGCGCCAAGCCTTACCGACTTAAGTTGGCGACACCCTGCCTGCCATTGGCGGCTGTGGTCGATCATATCACGCGCGGCATGAAAATTGCCGACCTTATCACAATCGGAGGTTCGCTGGACTACATCGTGCCTGATATGGACCGCTAATTACGTAAATCCATAAAATTCCCATTCCAATCGCGTCATGCAAGATTTATCGATTATCACCAACTGGATTCACAACTTTCTGAGCTCTCTGATGCCCGGATGGCTGACTGTAACGGTTGAATGTCTGCTCATAGGCCTTGGACTTTTGCTGGTCTATGCTCTGCTGGCCCTCTTCTATATATATTACGAACGTAAGCTCTGCGCCGCATTCCAGTGCCGCCTTGGTCCGAATCGTGTGGGACCGTGGGGACTCCTTCAGAGTTTCGCTGACATGTTCAAGATGCTCATCAAAGAGCTTATCGAACTCAAACATGTCGACCGCTTCCTGTTCGCGCTCGCACCTTATCTGGTCATAATAGCTTCGATGCTTTCTTTTGCCGTATTGCCTTGGGGTAACGGTCTTCAGATTATCGACTTCAATATAGGTATATTCTTTCTGATCGCGGTTTCGTCGATCGGTGTTCTGGGCATACTGCTTGCCGGATGGTCGTCGAACAACAAATTCACCCTTATAGGTTCTTTGCGCTCAGGAGCACAGATGGTAAGTTATGAACTGTCAATCGGACTGTCGGTGCTGACAATGGTATGTCTTGCCGGCACTATGTCGGTGACGGGAATCGTAGAGCAGCAGAGCGACTTGTGGTTCATATTCAAAGGTCATATACCCGCATTCATCGCGTTTGTCATATACATGATTGCCGGTACCGCTGAAACCAACCGCGGCCCGTTTGACCTTCCCGAGGCCGAGAGCGAGCTGACTGCCGGATATCATACCGAATATTCAGGCATGCATTTCGGCTTTTTCTATCTGGCCGAATACCTGAACCTCTTCATTGTGTCAGGTGTAGCGTCGCTGCTTTTCTTCGGTGGATGGATGCCCCTGCACATTCCCGGTTGGGACGCTTTCAACCACATTATGGATTATATTCCTTCAGTGGTCTGGTTCCTTGGAAAGGCATTCGCACTTTCGTTTGTCATCATCTGGTTCAAATGGACATTCCCGCGCCTGCGCATCGACCAGCTGCTGTCGCTTGAGTGGAAATACCTTCTTCCCATCAACCTTTTCAATCTGGTGCTGATGGTGGTAATCATCGTCTGCAACCTGCACTTCTAAACCATCCATAAGATAAGCAACATACAATGAGCGATAAATTCGGAAAAAATTGCCCAAGTCATGGCCCTGTAGTCGATGTGATTTTCGACGGCGAGGACAATATAGTACCCCCCATCTATACCGCGCTGAAAATCGACCGTCCCGACGGTACGCGTCTGGTTCTTGAAGTCGAACAGCATATCGGCGAGAACACGGTGCGCTGCGTAGCCATGGAAAGTACTGACGGACTACGTCGCGGAATGCGTGTCGACAACCTCGAAAGTCCTATCGGTGTGCCTACGGGCGACCAGGTGAAAGGACGTCTGCTTAATGTGGTCGGGGAAGCAATCGATAAACTTCCGGCTCTCGACCGTTCGCAGTTGCGTGCCATCCATCAGCCTGCTCCCGAGTTTGAGGATCTGACAATCGGTACCGAAATACTTGCTACAGGTATCAAGGTGATTGACCTGCTCGAACCCTATAGCAAGGGCGGTAAAATCGGCCTTTTCGGAGGTGCCGGTGTGGGTAAGACTGTGCTTATCATGGAGCTTATCAATAATATCGCGAAAGGTCATGACGGTTTCTCCGTGTTCACCGGAGTCGGAGAACGTACGCGTGAAGGCAATGACCTGTTGCGCGAAATGATTGAAAGCGGTGTCATGCGTTATGGCGACAAGTTCCGTGAAGGCATGGAAAAAGGCGAATGGAACCTTAAAGATGTCGATCTCAAGGAACTCAACGACTCTCAGGCGACCCTTGTATTCGGTCAGATGAACGAACCGCCGGGTGCGCGTCTGCGTGTGGCTCTGTCCGGTCTGACAGTTGCCGAGCAGTTCCGTGATCAGGGCGGTAAGGACGTTCTTCTGTTCATCGACAATATCTTCCGTTTCACTCAGGCCGGTTCCGAGGTTTCGGCATTGCTTGGACGCATGCCCTCGGCAGTAGGTTATCAGCCTACGCTGGCTTCAGAAATGGGTGCCCTGCAGGAACGAATCACTTCTACCAAGAACGGCTCCATTACTTCCGTACAAGCTATCTATGTCCCTGCCGATGACTTGACTGACCCCGCGCCGGCAACAACATTCAGCTTCCTCGACGCAACTACCGTTCTCAGCCGTAAGATTGCCGAACTCGGTATCTATCCGGCCGTAGACCCGTTGGAATCGACTTCCCGCATCCTTGATCCTAATATAATCGGAGAAGACCACTATAATACCGCACAGGCTGTCAAGCAGCTTCTGCAGAAGTATAACGAGCTTCAGGATATCATCGCCATTCTCGGTGTAGACGAACTGTCGGACTCCGACAAACTTGTCGTATCCCGTGCCCGACGTGCACAGCGTTTCCTTTCGCAGCCTTTCCATGTGGCCGAACAGTTCACCGGCCTGCCGGGTGTTATGGTGCCTCTGAGTGAAACCATACGTGGCTTCAAGATGATTCTTAACGGTGATATGGACCAGTATCCCGAACAGGCTTTCCTTAATGTCGGTACAATCGACGAAGCCATCGAGAAGGGTAAACGCCTGCTCGCCGAAGTGAAATAATACAGACAATCAACAAGCACATGACGTTAAAGATAATATCGGCCGAACAGATTATTTTCACTGGTAGTGTGACATCAGTGACGCTTCCGGGTGCCATTGGTGAGTTCATGGTTCTGAAAAATCACGCCTCTCTGATCTCGGCGCTTGTGGCCGGCACAGTACGCTATGTCGATGAAACCGGCAAGGAATCCTCGCTCAGCGTTGAAGGCGGTATAGCCGATGTCGATAATAACGTGATATCAGTGTGCATATATTAAAGGCCGTCTTCCAAATGAAAAGAATCTTCATATTCCTTACGTTGCTGACAGCGCTTATAGCCGCGCCGGTTCTGCGTGCATCCGGAAATGCCGGACAGCATGGCGACGCCGATGGCTCCAAGGGCAGGCTCGATCCTAAAGAAATAATCTTCGAGCACCTTGGCGACGGTTATGGCTGGGAGGTGCCTTTTGACCACCATCACCGTATCCCTCTGCCCATCATCGTATTCGGTACTGACGGGCTGCATGTGTTTTCCTCGGCGCGAGTGGCTGACGGACGGACGTACGACGACGGTGGCAAACTTTTCCGTATAGCCGGAGCCGATAGCGATCATAAAGGCAAGATAGTGGAGATCGTCGATGGAAAAGAGGTCCGCCCCGTTGACATATCCATTACAAAGAATGTATGTGCATTGCTTATAACGGTTCTTGTTGTAAGTTGCCTCATGCTCTGGTTGTCGGCCTATCTTAAAAAGAACCCCTTCAAAGCTCCTCGCAAAGGTTTGGGCGGTATAGAAGCACTGGTGGCTTTCATCTACGACAGCGTTATAAAGCCCACTCTCGGTCATAATGCAAGACGATTCGCTCCCTATCTGCTGACTGTCTTCTTCTTCATCCTTACGATGAACCTGATGGGCTTGATGGTCATCTTTCCCGGAGGTGCCAATCTTACCGGTAACATCACTGTGACTCTCGTCCTCTCAATTCTCACATTCCTTGTTACAAACATATTCGCAAACAAGCATTACTGGAAAGAAATACTTTGGCCGGATGTGCCTCTGTGGCTCAAGTTTCCCCTGCCTATAATGCCGGCTATAGAGATATTCGGCATGTTCACAAAACCGGCGGCTCTTACAGTGCGTCTGTTTGCAAACATGATGGGCGGTCACATGATAGTACTGGTGCTTACGGTTCTGATATTTATTTTCTCAGCAATAAATCCGGTAGCCGGAGCCGGAACGACGATAGTATCATTGGGATTCTCTATCTTCATGTTGCTTATCGATGTGCTCGTCAGCTTTATACAGGCATACGTGTTCACAATGTTGTCGACCATATTCATATCTCTGGCACATCCTGAAGAAGAACATCACCATAAAGAAAAAACAGTCGACGAGAGTGTCGGGACGCAAATTCGCGAAGCTCTTGTCGGAACTCCCCGACAGACTATTTAAGAAATAATCAATAAAATAATCAATACCTTTAAAATTAAAGAATTATGTTCGGACTTTTAGCAGAACTCACAGGCACTCTCACCGCTCTTGGCGCAAGCGTAGGCGCCGCAATCGCAGCTATCGCCGCAGGTATCGGTATCGGTAAAATCGGTGCTGCCGCAATGGAAGCCATCGCCCGTCAGCCAGAAGCAGCAGGCGACATCCGCAGTAACATGATTGTAATCGCCGCTCTGGTCGAAGGTGTAGCTCTCTTCGCTGTTATTGTCTGCGTTCTCGCACTCTTCGTTTAATTAAAACACCCCATTCCTGATGGAACTATTCACGCCCGATTTCGGCTTGATATTCTGGATGTTCGTCGCTTTCGGCGTCCTTTTCCTCGTATTGTGGAAATTCGCCTGGCCCGTTATCCTGAAAACCGTCGACTCGCGTGCCGAGCTTATTGACAAAGGCGTAGAATATGCGCAGAATGCCAAAGAGCAGCTCGACAACGCCCGTCGCGAGGCAGAGGAGTATCTCAACGAAGCCCGTCGTCAGCAGGCCGATATGCTTCGCGATGCCGATAAGATGAAAACTCAGATTATCGAGCAGGCGAAGAATGCCGCGCAGACCGAAGCACAGAAAGTGATGGATAACGCCAGGATTCAGATTCAGCAGCAGCAGAAAGAGGCTCAGCAGCAGTTCCGCAATCAGGTGAGCGAATTCGCACTCGAGGTGGCCGGTCAACTTGTGCACCGCCAGCTTTCCGGCGATAAGGCGCAGGAAAACCTTGTCGACAACATTCTCGATGATTTAGAACGTAAAAACTGACGCCGATGAATGAAGGTCTGATTCCTCGCCGCTATGCCAAGGCTCTCTATAAAGTTGGAGCCGATCGAGGCGACAACGATGCGCTATATGCTCGCATGAAAGCCCTTGATGCCGCTTTCGCGGATACTCCGGGAATGAAAGACGTGGTGTCGAACCCTTTTGTTCCCACCGACGATAAAATAGCCCTTTTATGCAGTGCCGTATCTGTCGTTTCATCCGCTAAAGGCGGTGACGATGCCACTTTCGTCGATTTTATGCGTCTGTTGGCTGAGAACCGCCGCATCGGCATGGTGCGTGAAATCGCTGCCGCATATCTTGATGTCTATCGCAAGGCCAAGAATATCAAACTGGTGAAAGTCACCAGTGCGGCACCGTTGTCGGCTGATAGCGAAGCACGCCTTCGCAAGCTGATAGCCTCCCATCTCGGCGGAGCTACAATGGAATACAGCGGCACGACAGATCCGGCCCTTATCGGTGGATTCACCGTGACCGTCGATTCCGAGCGCCTCGACGCATCTATCCGCAATGACCTTAAGGAGTTGCGGTTGAAACTTATACAATAACACATCAACAAACAGCGCAAGCAATCCATACGCACTCAAATGATAAACCCCAGCGAAATCTCCGAAGTATTAAAACAGCAGCTTGAGAGCATCAACAAGAAAGTGGCTTTCGAAGAGGTAGGCACCGTCCTTGAAGTTGGCGACGGTGTGGCTCACGTATATGGCCTCGACAATGTCGGCGCTAACGAGCTGGTGGAATTCGAAAATGGCGTCAAGGGCGTCGCACTCAACCTTGAGGAGAGCAATGTCGGCGTCATCCTTATGAATGATGTCGACAAAGTGACCGAGAATATGACTGTGCGTCGTACCGGTGAAATCGCGTCTATCCCTGTCGGCGAAGGCCTGTTGGGGCGTGTCATCAACGTGCTTGGCGAGGCTATCGACGGTCGTGGTGCCATCACCGGCGACCTGATGCGCCTGCCTCTCGAACGCAAAGCTCCCGGTGTAATCTACCGTCAGCCTGTGAACCAGCCGCTGCAGACGGGTATAAAAGCCGTCGACTCCATGGTGCCTATAGGCCGCGGACAGCGCGAACTTATTATCGGCGACCGCCAGATCGGTAAAACCGCCATCGCTATCGATACAATAATAAACCAGCGCGAGGGATATGAGAAAGGTAAGCCCGTCTACTGCATATATGTGGCAATCGGACAGAAGGCTTCGTCCATAGCGGCAACAGTGGAGACACTGCGCAAACATGGCGCACTGGATTACACCGTCATCGTAGCAGCCTCGGCTTCAGAGTCGGCTGCCATGCGCTACTATGCTCCTTTTGCCGGTGTTGCCATCGGTGAATACTTCCGTGATACCGGTCGCGACGCACTGATAATATACGACGACCTTTCGAAACAGGCCGTCGCGTATCGTGAGATCTCGCTGATCCTCAAACGTCCTTCCGGTCGTGAAGCATATCCCGGCGATATTTTCTATCTGCATTCCCGCCTGCTCGAACGTGCTGCAAAAATTATCGACAATCAGGAAGTGGCTTCGCAGATGAACGACCTCCCTGAAGCACTCAAGCCCATAGTCAAGGCCGGTGGTTCGCTGACTGCACTGCCTATTATCGAAACACAGGCAGGCGACGTATCGGCATATATTCCTACAAACGTTATCTCTATCACCGACGGACAGATATTCCTTGAAACCGCGCTCTTCAACCGCGGTATCCGTCCGGCCATCAATGTCGGCATCTCGGTGTCGCGTGTGGGTGGTAACGCACAGATCAAATCGATGAAAAAAGTGGCCGGTACACTTAAGATCGACCAGGCCCAGTTCCGTGAACTTGAATCGTTCACAAAATTCGGTGGCGATATAGACCCCGTAACCGCCCGTGTCATCGATAAAGGTCGTAAGAACGAACGTCTGCTCATTCAGCCGCAGTACCATCCCATGGCTGTCGAAGAAGAGGTGGCTATAATATATTGCGGTGTAAACGGTATGCTTGAAAACGTGCCTCTGGATAAAGTAGCCGATTTCGAAAAGCAGCTTCTGCAACTTTTGAATGCGAAGTATCGTACCGACGTGCTCGATGTGATACGCTCAGGCGCTCTTACTGACGACGCGACGGAAAAACTCGTGCTGGCCGCCCGCGATGTGGCCGCCCGCTTCTGACCAATAAAAAACAAGCAACGAATAATTACAGCGATATTAAATGGCCACATTACGCGAACTCAAAGGCCGCATAGGTTCAGTCGCCTCTTCCGAAAAGATTACCGGGGCGATGAAGATGATTTCGTCGGCGAAGATGCATAAGGCCGAAGGGGCACTGCGCCGCCTTCTGCCTTTCCGCGACTGCGTACAGACGATTATCGCCAACCTCCTGTCGTCCGATGCAGCCGTGTCGTCGCCTCTGACAGAGAGGCGCGAGCCACAGCATGTCACGATAGTTGTGTTCGGCAGCGACGACGGTCTTTGCGGCGCATACAATGTCAACATCTTCAAGCAACTGACCGCTCATCTTGTCGGTCTGCGTGAAAACTATGGGAATGAGATAACAATTGAAATCATACCTGTTGGCAAGAAGATGCTCAAAGCGGTTGCTAAAATCGCCGACGCACGTACCATCGTCGTAGCTCCGGAGGGAGTCACATCAAAAAGCGACGGTGATGCGGTCAAGGATTTCGCGGCCTGTCTTCGCAGCCGCTTCCTTGACGGCGGAACCGACCGCGTCGATTTGGTTGGCATGACGTATCATACCGCAGGGCGTCAGACGTGTGGTGTGGTAAGGTATCTGCCGCTTGATCCGGCTGATCTCGGTGCAGGAGAAGCTTCCGGCCGTCCTTACCTGTTTGAGCCGGATGCCGCAGGCATATTCGACACCGTGCTCCCTATGTTCCTCCTCGCACGCATGCAGGAGAGCTTCGCGCAGAACCGTGCTTCCGAGCAAGCTGCGCGAGTCATGGCCATGCAGAGTGCCAACGATAATGCCAAAAAGCTGCTTGAGCAACTTCAGCTTGAATATAATAAACTGCGTCAGCAGAGCATTACCACCGAACTCCTTGATATTGTCGGTGGACAGGTTCGCGACTGACATCAGTGCAGACGCAGCGCAAACATGATAATAATTAACCTGTTAACAGATACAGAACGACATCAATGGGTAGTGTAAAAGATTACTTTTCATCACTGGGCTCAGGCCTGCTGAGCCTTGTAAAAGGAATGCAGGTCACGGGCAAAGAATTCATTACGCCTAAGATTACGGAGTGCTATCCGGAAAACCGCAAAGACCATGAGTGGCCCGAGCGTTTCCGTGCCGAACTGCGTTTTATCTACGACGAAGAGGGCAACCACCGTTGCATAGCCTGCGGTACTTGTGAGCGCAACTGCCCCAACGGCACCATTTCCATCGAAACCAAGATGGTGGATACTCCTGCCGGCACCAAGAAGAAAAAACTCGACAAGTATATGTATGACCTCGGCAGTTGTACATTCTGCCAGTTGTGTGTGACATCTTGCCCGACAAACGCGCTTATGTTCTCCAACGATTTCGAACAGGCTGTGTTCACCCGCTCGGCTCTGGTCAAGAAACTCAATTACCTGCCGGAGAAGGAAGAACCCGCACCAACACCCGAAGAACTTGCCAAAGCGGCCGCCGAGCGTGAAGCCCGCATAGCTGCAGCCAAAGCGAAAGCCGCCGCTGCAAAGGCCGCCAAAGAGGCTGCAGCTTCCGCTGCCGGAACTCCTGAAACTGCCGGAGAGCCGAATAACGATAAAATTGAAAATAAATAAACAATATGGAATCAGTAGGAAGTATCATCCTGTATTTTATCGTCGCTCTGGCGATGATAGTATTCTCGGTGCTTGCCGTGACGACACGCAAAATCCTGCGCGCCGCAACCTATCTGCTTTTCACCCTTTTTGCCGCTGCCGTAGTTTATTTCATGCTCGATTATGAATTCCTCGGAGCTGTGCAGATCGCGGTGTATGCCGGCGGTATAGTCGTCCTGTTCGTGTTCTCGATTCTGCTAACGAGCAAACCCGGCGACAACAGTGAGCGCCTCACTTCGAAGTCGCGTGCGCTTGGCCTGTTTGCCGCTGTGGCAATGGCTTTGATGGGCGGATGGGCACTTGTGAGCCGTTGCGCCAACTTCGTGGCCAAACCGGCCATGCAGACTCCCGATATGGAACAGATCGGCACCGCGCTGATGGGAACGGGCCATGGCCAGTACCTTCTGCCTTTCGAGGCTGTCAGCATCCTTTTACTCGCATGTATAATCGGTGGCATTGTCGTTGCCCGTAAACGTTAAGGATATGGAAATAACAGCAATATACTATCTTATCCCCGCACTGATAATGTTCTGTTGCGGCGTCTACGGTTTCATCACCCGGAAAAATATGATTGCAATACTGATTTCGCTCGAACTGATGCTCAATGCAGTTGATATCAATTTCGCGGTATTCAACCGTTTTCTTTTTCCCGAGGCGATGGAAGGAATGTTCTTCACCCTTTTCGCCATAGCTATCGCTGCGGCCGAAACAGCGATTGCCATAGCCATCATCATCAATATCTACCGTGCGGCCAAGAACATCGACGTCCGCTCACTTAACGAAATGAAATTCTAAAGCACTATGGATATTACCTTACCTATTCTGATTTTAGCCATCCCGCTGACGATGTTCCTGGTGTTGGGCATCGGCGGTTGCCGGATGAGCCATAAGTTTGCCGGCTTCCTCGGTTCTGCCGGCATGGGAACGACCTTGGTGCTTTCCTACATCACGGCGTTTACATATTTCTTCAGCGGTTCAACCGAATTTGTCGACGCCGCTACAGGCGAGCGCCTTCAGGCTCTGATTTTCAATCAGGAATGGCTGGCCTTCACTCCCAAGCTGGTTATTAACCTCGGCTTCATGCTCGATCCTATTTCGGCAATGATGCTTGTGGTTATTCCGACAATTTCGTTCATGGTCCATGTCTATTCGCTTGGCTATATGGAAGGTGAAAAAGGCTTCCAGCGCTTCTATGCGTTCCTGTCGCTCTTCAGCTTCTCTATGCTCGGTCTGGTCGTGGCAACCAATATCTTCCAGATGTACATATTCTGGGAGCTTGTAGGAGCATCTTCATATCTCCTTATCGGATTCTATTACACTCGTCATTCAGCCGTATCAGCCTCGAAGAAAGCTTTCATTGTCACTCGTTTCGCCGACTTGGGCTTCCTTATCGGTATTCTGGTGCTCTCGTTCTACACTGATACATTCGATTTCATCACCCTGACCTCCGATCCTTCACTCGCTCTGAGCCAGACCGGTGGAGCAACATTCCTCGGAGCTTCCGTGATGACATGGGCTTTGGTGCTTATCTTTGTCGGCGGTATGGGTAAATCGGCCATGATGCCTCTTCATATCTGGCTTCCTGACGCTATGGAAGGCCCGACGCCCGTATCGGCTCTTATCCATGCGGCAACAATGGTTGTGGCAGGTGTGTTCCTTGTAGCACGCATGTTCCCTCTTTACATGCTTGAAAGTGCGGCTACAACATTCGTGGCTGTCGTAGGTGCCGCCACGGCATTCTATGCCGCCGTTGTCGCCTGCACCCAGATCGATATCAAGCGTATTCTTGCATTCTCCACCATATCGCAGATAGCTTTCATGATGGTGTCGCTCGGTGT
>Ga0209064_1000206_pt1 | contig 139141 bp, 121 predicted proteins | sample Inofromicrocosms_FD_187498 | JGI IMG/M metagenome (GOLD analysis project Ga0209064, IMG submission 187498) | Mouse cecum microbial communities from Vienna, Austria - Inoculum for glucosamine and mucus D2O microcosms (SPAdes) (version 2) | ecosystem: Host-associated > Mammals > Digestive system...
GGCCACACACTGGCATTTTGCCGCGAAAAAGCCGCCAGGTCTCCATAGCAAGCCGCGTTAGCGGCGCAGCGCATAACGGGGTCCGGGGAACGAGTTCCCCGGGCGGGGTTTGGGGCGGCAGCCCCAACGGGGCGCAGGGGCAGCGCCCCTGCAAAAAAAACCAGATTCCCCTATTTGCCCCTCTTCTGCATCTGGTAGGCGCGCACGGCCTCGTTATGTTCGGCCAGGGTGCGGGAGAACCGGTGCGCGCCGCCGTCGGTTTTGGCCACAAAGTAGTAATAATCGTTGGCTTCCGGCTGGATGGCGGCCTTGAGGGCGGCCATGCCGAAAGAGGCAATCGGCCCGGGCGGCAGGCCGCGCAGCTGATAGGTATTGTAGGGGTTGGTCTTGTCCTCCAGGTGGCGGCGCAGGAGCGGCCCGGCGAAGTTTGGCCCCATGCCGTAAATCACTGTGGGATCGGCCTGCAGGGGCATGCCGATGCGGATGCGGTTGTGATAGACGCCGGCGACGCGGGGGCGTTCGGCATCGATAGCGGTTTCCTTTTCCACTATGCTGGCCAGGGTCATCAAGGTGCGCAGGGTGGCGTCATCCGGGCGCAGCTGCACGGGCCAGGCCGCGGACTTGCCTGCGGCTCCCGGCCAGAGAGTGGCCGATTTGCGCCAGAAATTGTCAATCATCCGGCCGGCCATGGCCCTGGCGCGCTCCTTCCAGAAGGCCTCTCTGGCCGCGGCGTCCTCCGGCGGCGCATCGGCAGGCCTGAGCAGATAGGTATCGGGCATCAAAAAACCTTCGGCATTGGCAAAGGGGATGCCGTAGCGGCGCAAAAAGGCCGGGTCGTGGATGACGTCGCGAAAATCTTCAAAGCGCGCAAGGCCGTTAGCGGCCAGCAGGCGGCCTGTCTGCCACCAGGTCAGGCCTTCCGGCACTGTAAGGCGGTTGAGGGCCGGCTTGCCGTTGACAAGCTCGTCCAGCACGCGCGGCGGGGTCCAGCCCGTGTTCATGGCAAAGCGCCCGGCCTGCAGGCTTTTGCCATCGCCCTTGAAGCGCGCGTAAAGCCTGAACTTGCGGGCGTCGCTGACCAGGCCGGCCTTTGCCAGGCTGTCGGCAACCGCGGAGAGGCTGGCGCCTTTGGGCACATCAAAATATATTTCCCGGCCATCCGCGCGGGCCGGGGTTTCGAGAAAGCTCGCGGCTTCATGCCAGAGCCACAGCGAAACGCCGGCAAGGCAGCACAGCAGAAAGGCGGCTATTTTCAAAAAGGTTTTCACATCGGCCTCCGTTTGGCGGCTGGCTGGTCGAGAAAGGATTGCAGGATGCGGCAGGCTGCCTGCTGGTCCAGATAATTTTTTGCCTTCCTGCGGCCAATGCCGCAAGCGCGCAAATCGCCTGCTGCTTCGAAGGAAGAAAGGAATTCTGGCATCTGGTAAAGGGGGAGGCCGGCGCGGCGGGCTATTCTTTGCGCGGCATTACGGACCTGGCGGGTGGTGAGGCTGTCTTCGCCGTTTTCGGCAAGCGGCAGGCCCATTACTATGGCGGCCGCGTTTTTTTCGCGGGCAATGGCGACGATTTTGTCGAGAACAGCCTTGCGCGAGCCCTGGCTTGCGAGATCGATTTGCCCGGCGGGAAAGGCCAGCTTTTCGTCCGGATCGGAAAAAGCCAGGCCAACCCGCTCAAGGCCGTAATCGACGGCAAGAAAAATCATAGGTTCATTTTTTCCCGCACGCCCTGCATTGTCTTGCTGGCAAAGGCCATGGCCCTGATATTGCCGGCTTCGAGAATTTCTTCGACAGCGCCCGGGCGGGACTCGAGGGCCCTGCGCCTTTCCTGCAGGGGTTCGAGAAAGTCGGCCAGGTTTTTGAGGAAGATTTTTTTGCAGTCCACGCAGCCCAGGCTGGCGGATGTGCAGCCGCGGCGAATTTCCTCCTGCTCCATCTTGTCCGAAAGCAGCGCATGGTAGGGGAAAAGATTGCAGAGATCGGGATTACCGGGGTCGGATTTGCGTTCCCTGGGCGGATAGGTGAACATGGCCCGCACCTTGTCCGCAATATCCTTCATGCTGTCCGAAAGGAAGATGCCGTTATTGTAGCTTTTGGACATCTTGCGGCCGTCCAGGCCAGGGCATTTGGCCGCCGGGGTCAGCATGGCCTGCGGCTCGGGAAAGAAATCGCCGTAAAAATTGTTGAAGCGCCGGGCAATCTCGCGGGTTAGCTCCAGGTGCGGGAGCTGGTCCTCGCCCACGGGCACGCCGTGCGGCCTGTACATGAGGATGTCCGCGGCCATAAGCACGGGATAGCAGAGAAAGCCGGCATTGCCGAGATCCTTGTTGCTGATCTGGGCCTGCTGCTCCTTGTAGGTCGGGTTGCGCTCAAGCCAGGAAACAGGCGTGATCATCGAGAGCAAAAGCGAGAGCTCGGCATCTTCCTTTATTGCGGACTGGCGGAAGATGACGCATTTTTCGGGGTCAAGGCCGGCCGCCACCCAGTCCAGAACCATGCCGCGAATATTCTGGCGCAGCTTTGAGGTATCCGCGTAATCGCTGGTCAGGGCATGCCAGTCGGCCACGAAAAAATAGACCTCCTCGCTGTCCTGCAGTTCAATCCAGTTCCTGATGACGCCGAAATAATGGCCAAGATGCAATGGGCCCGTTGGCCGCATGCCCGATGCTGTGCGTTGTTTGCCTGACATTTTCAAGTCCTTGAAACTTCATGAAAGGGAAAATCCGGAAAATCAGAAGCCGAGCAGCCGCAAAAGGCCCGCGCTGGAGCCGGAAACGAGAGGCCCGAGAATCTTGTTCAATATGCCGGTAAAGAGCAATATCAGGAGAATTATGAAGCCGTAGCGGGCCGCCTCCATATAGCGCCAGGCATATTGGGGCGGCAAAAAATAGGCCAGGATCTTGCTGCCGTCCAGCGGCGGAATGGGCAGCAAATTGAGCCAGCCCAGGCCGAAATTGATGATTACGCCGGCCTGCAGGGAGGAGAGGCAAAAAATATAGGCGGAATTGTCCTTCCACTGGGCAAAGGGCAAAAATGAGACCGCCGCCCAGAGCAGAACGCCAAAAATGACGGCCAGCAGGAAATTGGCGGAAGGCCCTGCCAGGGCCACAAGCATCATGTCGCGGTCAATCTTGCGAAAATAGCGCGGATTGACCGGCACGGGCTTTGCCCAGCCAAAGACAAAGGAGCCGGTGAGGCTTGTCAGTCCAAAAACCGCCAGCCCCATCGGGTCAATGTGCGGAATGGGGTTCAGCGTCAGCCGCCCCATCATGCGCGCTGTCGGGTCGCCAAGCTTTTCGGCCATCCAGCCGTGGGCCACCTCGTGCAGAATTATGCCCAGAAGGGCGGGCACGAGGGATATCGACAGGATGCGCAGCGCATGCGCGATATTGAAATCAAACATCGGACGGGGTGGAATCAGGCGTTGGCCGCCCTGAGCATTTCCTCCACCATTTCCAGGGACGGCACGGCATCCTCCGAAAGGCCGCAAAGGCCGCGCACGGCCAGCATGAGCATATCGAAATTGAGAGTCATCTCGCTCCTGCCGTTGTTGATGACGCACAGATCGCCCCTGACCTGCAGGCGATAGGCGTGGCGGGTTCGCTCGTCGCGCCCCCTGGAACGGATGATATAATATACCTGATCCCCGTTTTCGCTGGCATATAACTGCTGCCGCGTCAGCACCCCTGCATCCTCGTCAAACCATGAGCACTCCGAAAAGAGGCGCCCATTAAAACGAAGATCCTCCCCATTATCGTGCTTCAGGCAGATTTCTTCCATGTTTTTCGGCACTTCAACTCCTCGCGGCAACCCTACCCGCTTCGCCGCCTTGATTTTACTGACAATTATCCCGTGCAAAAATCTTTGTCAATTGTATAAAATTTTGACTCATGACAAATCCTGCTTGATATTTCAGTCGTATCTTTTATTCCGGAGCTGCCGCCCCAGGCCCCGCCTGAGGGCCTGAGGCCCCCGAACTCCCCATAACGGCCGCTGACGCGGCGGGCTGAAGAAGCTTTATTAACATTATTTATGACTGGCGCTTACATGAATTAAATAATCATATGGAATCTAAAAAGGCACAGCCCCTGTCCAGGCCATTTTTCACATTCGGCGGCCTTGACTTTTTCCAGACCGGTCATATCAGGAAACTTTCACGACGAGAAAACTACGACAAAATATTTTTTTGCAATGTTTCAGCATCCGGATCTGGCAAGCAGTTGAAACCCGACCAGGCGCGCGCTTTTCGCCTTGTCTGCGACGAGGCTGCAATCCCCAAAGTCCTGGCCTTGCTCGAAAGCGAAGGCTACGAAAGCGAAGGACTCCCAATTTCGCCCTTCTGCCGGTTTCTCGTCCGCGGTCCCGCGCCGCTTGGCCGCTCCCTGGCCGCTTTTTTCGGCTACATTTACATCCAGGACAAATCCTCAATGCTTCCGCCCCTGGCCCTGGCCCCCGTGCCGGGAAGCCGGACGCTGGATATGTGCGCAAGCCCCGGCGGCAAAAGCATTTTTCTGGGCCAGCTTGCCGGCCCATCCGGATTTGTGCTTGCCAACGAGCCGCCCGGCGCGCGCCTCGGCACGCTGCGCGCCAACCTCGTCCGCGCATCCCTGCCGCAAATAGCCTCCTGCGCCTATGACGGCCAAAAAATCCCGCTGGTTGAAAATTCCTGGCCATATATCCTGCTGGATGCGCCCTGCTCCGGCTGGGGAACGGCCGAAAAAAATCCCCTGGCGCCCAAAATCTGGCGCGGCAAGAAAATAAATCCCCTCCTGGCCCTGCAGCGCGGGCTGCTCGAAAAGGCAGCCGCCCTGCTCGCTCCCGGCGGCCTGCTGCTCTATTCCACCTGCACCACAAACGAAGCGGAAAACGAGGCCCAGACACGCTACGCAATCAATGAACTCGGCCTCGAATCCGCGCCCCTCGCGCCCTTTGCCGGCTTCAACTTTCACGAAATCCTGCCCGGCACGCTGCGCGTCGATGGGCCAGCATCCGGCGCGCAGGGCTTTTATCTCGCGCTTTTGCGCAAAAAAAGCGGCGATGGCCGCCGCCCAGAAAATCCCGCCCCCACGCGCGCCGGCCTGCCCGTGGGCACAGGCCCCTGCCTCGAGCTGCCCGAAAACGGGCGCGCCGAACTGTTCGGCGAAACTGTGCGCTATATTCCGCAAAATCTTCACCTGCCAGCCGCCCTGGTCTGGCAAGGCTACCCGCTAGGCAAAATCCGGAATGGCGAATTCGCCCCCCAGGCAAGGCTGCGCAACTTTCTGGCGCCCAAAGGCCAGGGCGCGCCCGTCCTGCAAATGGACGGGCCAGGCGAAATCCACGCCCTGCTCTCTGGCGCCTGCATGTACACGGGGCTTGCCGGCGCCTTCGCGGCCCTCTACTGGCGCGACCTGCCGCTCGGCTTTGTCGTCCTCAAAAACGGCCGCCCAATCCCCGCTTTCCGGTAGGAGAAAAATGATTTTTAGCCCCCGCCGGGCCCGGAAGGACTTTGCTGCCAATTTACGCCCTACAGACCGGAAGCCTCCGCATACAGCCTCGCATTCGCCAGCATTTCCTCTTCCCAGATCCTTTCATCGTCCTGGCGCGAACGAATGTCCAGATACTCCTCGCACGGCTCGAAGGCTTCCGCGTGGTAACGGCAATGGCCGTCCTCCGCCAGCATCAGCACAGAAGGGCCGGCATCACATTCGCAGGCTTCGGCCAGACAGGGGCAGCAGGCTTCCAGGCTTATGCCCCAGGGACGCCTGACAGGCAAAAATGTTTCATGACCGTAATCCCTGTGCACACAATTAACGCAAATCATGTCATCTTCATTAATGTACATACAACTAACTCCTTTTTGGGAAAACGACCTCAATTACGGGCATATTATATGATTTTTATCATTGTATGTCAAGTTTCAATGACAATCATCAAAATGACCGTTCCAGGCGCCAGGCCTGGAGGCTGGCCGCCTCCGCAGAATAGCGGATCTTTTTACCCTCGCATTCCCTGGCGATCGGCGCGCCCTCGTCTATCCAGCGGCGCGCTGTTTCTTGGCCCACGCCCATTTCCGCGCAAATCTCGCAAAGGCTCCGCAATATCCTTGGCACATAACATACGGGATCTCCTGCCATCTGTTCCTCCTGTTCAATGAAGCATATTATATGATAAAAATCATTATAAATCAAGAATTATGTCATAAAACATAAAGACAAGCGTCGCAAATGCGTCTATACTTGCGAAATGGCGGAAGATTTATTTGAACAGTTACGGGAAAAGCTTCTTGGCTGCGGAGTGTCGCAGAGCGAAATCGCGCGGCAGGCCGGGGTGCAGCAGGCGTCCCTTTCGCGTTTTTTGAGCGCCGGGCAGGCCACCCTCAACGGAGATGTCCTGGTGCGCGTAATAAAATGGCTGGGCGGCAAGATCTCCCTTGACGCGGGCGAAGCCGACAAGGATGTCTGTTTTGTAAAGGCCGATCTTGTCTCGGGCGCGGATGGCGCGACGCCGCCGGACCCGCTTGATTACATTGCCGCGCCCCTTGTGGGCGAAGTCGGGGCCGGAGCCGGCTATTTGCCGCAAGAGGACATCAAGAGCTGGTTTCTGGTTTACAGGCAGCTGCCCGCAATCCGCTATCGCCGCAACCTTGTGGCCGTGGAAATCGGGCCTTCATCAACCTCCATGCAGCCCACGCTCAATCCAGGCGACATTGTTCTGGTGGACAGGGACGATCGGGATGTAACCCGGGCCGGGCACATGATGCTTGTGCTTGACCCGCTGGACGATTCCGGAATGATCAAGCGGGTAAGCGTGCGCGAGAAGGATGACGATTTCCAGATTACCTATTACAGCGACAATGCCGCCAAATGGCCCCCGGGCATCTACAGCCTGAAGAACGATTTTGGCGGCGACTGGGACCGCGCGATCATCGGCCGCGTGATCTGGGCCTGGGCTGACGTGCGGGATAAGTAAGTGGAGCATTGCCGATACCGGCAATGCTCCAGACTGCTGCCCTGATGCTATATCCGGCCATGTCTTTGCCAGATATGCTGGATGGCGAAAAGTGTAAACACGCCCCCCGCCAGGGCATGGACATGATGCAGTCCCACAATTGCCAATCCAACAGTAGCGGCGCCGGAAGCAAGCAAGGTTTTCAACTCCAGGCGCCTTTTGGCATTTTTGGCCTGGGGATCCGTTTTTTTCGGATCCGCAGCCTTTTTCATGCCGGCTTGGGGCCGGGAATCAGTTTCGCAGCTGGCCAGTTCGGGAAAGGCCTGCTCCAGCTTCCCGCAGATCGCTTCGATATTTCCCTCCGGTTCAAGAAAAATCAGCAGGGAATTCATGCCGGGCCTGATGCCCGCAATTCCTTCCATTTTTTTCAATATTTCCATTGCCTGCTGTTTCTTGCCAGCCTGGGCGAAAACACAATGCCGAATTCTTGCCCTTTCGCCAGCCGCATGCACAAGATATGACCGCATTTTTTACCCCCTATTATGAAATTGATTTTCATTTCCTTGACATAAAGCGATTTTTTTTGCAAGTTCCAGTTTGCGTGAAAATGAAAACAGGTTTCAAAACAAGGAGTTCAAGAATGTCTTCTGGAAGCAAAATGATTTTATGGTTCCTTGCCGGCACGGTGGCCGGGGCGGCGGGGATAAGCTATCTCAACCGCAACAGGATGGATTTTTCCCACATGAAGCCATTTTGTACCGGCCTGCTTGCAAAAGGCATAAATCTCAAGGATTCGCTCGCTACCAAAGTTTCCGAAATGAAAGAGGATTTTGAGGATATGGCGGCAGAAGCGCGGGACCGCGTGGATTCCGCGAAAGCGGGCGTTGAAAACGCAGGCGGAAAATAGCCTTTGCAAAAGGTGGGCGGCGATTGCCCGGGCAGCATATCCGGGTGATCGCCGCCTTGATGAGGGCTTCAAATACTTTCCATCTCCAAGTGTGTGATCCGGAAAAAAGCGGGAAAACGGAAAAATGAAATTTGAAATTGTCCATGAACTTGGCGCAAACGGACGCCATCCCTGGAGAGTGCGCGGGCGCTACAACATTCCCCTTACCGCGAGGCTGGCCCGGGCGGTTTGCCGGGAACTGGCAAAAATGCCGGGGATTACCGGTGTATGCGCAAATCCCCTGACACGGAAAATTCTATTTTTTGCCGATACCCTGGCTCACAGGGATGCGGCCATAAACTATCTTGAGCATGGCTTTGACTGGACAAAACATACGCGGATTACAGCTGAAGAAGTGGAAGAGCTTCTGACAGGCGAAAGTCCAGCCGGCGCCTTTATCGGAATAGCCCGTTTTTTCCTGCTTCGGCCCCTATTGCCGCCGTTCTGGCGCATGATAGTCAGCACCGCTTCCGCAGTGCCGTTTATAATGAAAGGCTTGCGGGCGATTGGCAAGGGCAGGCTGAATGCGGATGCGCTTGACGCTTCCGCATTGCTTGTTTCCATCCTTATGCGCGATTATCGCACGGTAGGTATGCTCACGATGCTGCTGGCCCTGGGCGAGGCGCTGGAATCCTGGACAAGGCAGACGTCCATGACCTCCCTGATCGAGAGTCTTGCCCTGAATGTCGATACGGTATGGAAACTCGACGGCAATGGCAATGAAACCAATGTTCCCCTGGGGCAGATAAAGCCCGGGGATATTGTCGTGGTGCGGGATGGCGCGGCAATTCCTGTGGATGGCATTGTGGAAAGCGGCAATGCGCTGGTCAACCAGGCATCCATGACAGGAGAAAGCATTCCCGTTGCCCGGGAACGGGGCGGTTCGGTCTTTGCCGGCACCATTGTGGAAGCTGGTTCAATCACAGTCAGGGTTTCGGAAATTGGTGAAGGCACAAGGCTCCATCAGGTGCTTGGTTTCATCCGGCAATCGGAAGCAGAAAAGTCGTCCCTGGAAGCGCAATACACAAGGCTGGCAGATCGGGTAGTTCCGTTCACATTCGGACTGGCCGGGCTGGCGCTTCTGTTTTCACAAAACCTGGCGCGGGCGGCTTCCGTCCTGCTTGTAGTTGACTCTTGTGTTTGTATATATTTTGTTGAAATAACATGATAAAAATTTTAAAAATATTTTTGATACCCTGAAAGCTACCCGGCAAAAAGCGGGATGGGAGAACACTCTATTGTACGCTACGGGACAGAATGTTTATAGGCGCGTAGCGTCAGAAGATACCCGCGTCTTCAGTCCCGTTTTTTCGATTTTCTTTTTGGACATTCCGGGATAGAATAACATGGCCCATCGTTTTCAGGAGTTCCCCCATGACCTTCTACGATATCCTTGCCAAATACCGCGCCATTTCCTTTTCCGAACGGGACAAGGGCGACCGTTTTGAACGCCTGATGCAGGCTTTTCTGCTGACTGTCCCCTGGTATGAGGGCAAATTCCGGCATGTGTGGCTTTGGCGGGAATTTCCGTACAAGGAAAACCTTGGCGGCAAGGATACGGGCATTGACCTTGTTGCCCAGACTGTGGAAGGCGATTTCTGGGCCATTCAATGCAAGTGCTATGACGAAAAGGCCAGAATCGACAAGCCCGCTGTGGACAGTTTTCTGGCGACGTCCAGCAAGCAGTTCATTAACGATGAACACCAGACGACCTCTTTTGCCTTGCGGCTCTGGATTGCCACCACCAATAACTGGGGCAGCGAGGCGGAAAACGCCATCCGTCACCAGGAGCCGCCGGTTCAGCGTATCAGCCTTGCCGATCTGGAAAGCGCCCCTGTGGATTGGGCGGCATTGGACAAGGGCGTTTCCGGCTCAGACGCGCGTCTGGGCAAAAAATCTCCGCGTCCACATCAGGAAAAGGCCATTACCGCCTTTCATGAGTATTTTCAGACCGGAGAACGCGGCAAGCTGATCATGGCCTGCGGTACAGGCAAGACGTTCACGTCTCTGAAAATTGCGGAAAACGAAACAGGCGGCAAGGGACTGGTGCTGTTTTTGGCTCCGTCCATCGCTTTGGTGGGGCAGACGCTTCGGGAATGGACAGCGGAAAGCTCCGTACCGCTTTTTCCCATTTGTATCTGTTCTGATCCTGAGGTCAGCAAGAGCAAGAAAAAGAACGACGATGATACGGACGGCTACAGTGTCACGGATCTGGCCTTTCCCGCATCAACACGGGTGACGGACATTGTGCGGCAGTTCAGACTGGCCGAAAAATTTCATGATGAAGGGCTGGTGGTTGTTTTCTCCACATATCAGTCTATTGCTGTTGTCTCCAATGCCCAGAAAGAATTTCAGCGGGAATTTGACCTGATTATATGCGATGAGGCGCACAGAACAACCGGCGTTACCCTGAAGGATGAAGATGATTCCGCCTTTGTGAAGGTGCATGACAATGCCTTCATTCAGGCAAAAAAACGCCTGTACATGACGGCAACGCCGCGTCTGTATGCCGAAGAAAGCAAGAAAAAGGCACAGGATGCCGATGCGTATCTTTGCTCAATGGATGACGAAGCCATGTACGGGCCTGAAGTCTTCCGTATCGGCTTTGGTGAAGCGGTCGATAAAAATCTGCTGGCGGATTACAAGGTGCTGGTTCTGACCTTGAGCGAAAATCAGATTCCCGCCGCCTTGCAGGCCGCTGTGGCTGATCGGAGCAAGGAAATAGATACGGACGATGCCAGCAAACTCATTGGCTGCATCAATGCCCTGTCAAAACGGATGCTCATTGACGAGGGCCTGCTGAAAGCCTCCGATCCATCTCCCATGCGCAAGGCCGTGGCCTTTTGCCAGAGTATCAAGGTCTCCAGGAAAATCAGCGCCGTCTTTAACGGATTCAAGGATACCTATTACGACAGCCTGACACGGAAAGAACGGGAAGAAATGGTGGGCGTTGCCGCCAAGCATGTGGACGGCACCATGAGCGCCACCACGCGGGACGAAAAGCTGGCGTGGCTCAATGCCTCGCCTTCCGAGGGCAATGAATGCCGCATTCTGACCAACGTGCGCTGTCTGTCCGAAGGGGTGGACGTGCCCTCGCTGGACGCGGTTATGTTCCTTTCGGCCCGTAATTCGCAGATTGACGTGGTGCAGTCCGTGGGCCGCGTCATGCGTACCGCGCCGGGCAAAAAGTTTGGGTATATCATCATTCCTGTGCTGATTCCGTCCAATGTTTCCCCGGAAGAAGCGCTGAACGATAACAAGCGTTTCGCTGTGGTCTGGACGGTACTCAACGCGCTTCGCGCCCATGATGACCGGTTCAGCGCCACCGTCAACAAGATTGAACTCAATCGTCACAAGCCTGTGGATGGCGGCTCCGTTCTGGTGGGAGGCATTGGCGGTGGCTCCGGTGACGACACAGGCGACAGAAACGTGCAGGGAGACGGCAAGGCAAGGCCGGTACAGCTTCCTCTGCCACAAATACAGGAACTGCAAAACGCCATTTATGCCCGTATGGTGCAGAAAGTGGGCAACAAGCGTTACTGGGAGCAATGGGCGGCGGATGTGGCCCAAATCGCGCAGCGTTATATGGAGCGTATCAACCGCCTGATAGCTGTGCCCGGCCCACACAAGGCAGCGTTTGACGCTTTTCTTGGAGGCTTGCGCAAGAACATCAATCCTTCCGTCACACCCGGCGAAGTGGTGGAAATGCTGGCCCAGCACATGATTACCAAGCCGGTTTTTGAAGCCCTGTTTGAGAATTATTCCTTTGTCAAAAACAATCCTGTTTCTCAGGCGTTACAGGGCATGATTGACTTGCTGGAAGAGCAGGCACTGGAAAAGGATACTTTGGTTCTGTCGCGTTTTTATGAATCGGTGAAAATGCGTGTTTCCGGCATTGATAATGCCGAGGGACGACAGCGAATCATTATCGAGTTGTATGACAAATTTTTTCGCACAGCCTTTCCGTTGACTGTGGAACGTCTTGGCATTGTCTACACGCCTGTGGAAATTGTGGACTTCATCAACCGTTCCGTGGCCGATATTTTACAGGCAGCCTTTGGGTGCTCTCTTTCAGATGAAAATGTACATGTGCTTGATCCATTCACCGGTACGGGAACATTTATTGCCCGCATGATTCAGAGCGGTCTTATTGAGCCGGATGCCTTGTCGCGCAAGTACAATTATGAATTGCACGCCAATGAAATTATTTTGCTGGCATACTATATCGCCTCCATCAATATTGAAAATGCCTATCATGAGTATGTGACAACCCATAGCGGCGTGGCGCGGCATGATGGCGGTGTGTACCACATGGGGGATGCCGGTTCCTATGTGCCTTTCAAGGGCATTTGTCTGACGGATACCTTTCAGCTTGGCGAAACCGATGACGTCAACTGGCTCTATGCGCCCGCCCTGCCGCAAAATTCCGAACGGGTACAGGCCCAGCAGGACACTCCCATTCAGGTCATCATCGGCAATCCGCCCTATTCCGTAGGGCAGAAGTCGGCCAATGACGACGCGCAGAACCAGTCCTATCCCCGGTTAGAACAGCGTATTGCCGCAACCTATGCAGCCCAATCGGACAAGACCAACAAGAACGCGCTGTATGATTCCTATATCAAGGCGTTTCGCTGGGCTTCGGACAGGCTGGACAAACAGCACGGCGGCGTCATTGCCTTTGTTTCCAATGGGTACTGGCTGGACGGCAACGCGATGGACGGCTTTCGCAAATGTCTGGAGGAAGAGTTCAGCGCGATATATGTCTTCAATTTGCGAGGCAATCAGCGCACCAGCGGGGAAACGTCACGTCGAGAAGGGGGAAAAATATTCGGTTCTGGTAGTCGCACGCCCATCGCCATCACCGTGCTGGTCAAAAAGTCGGGTCATACGGGCAAGGCCATCATTCAATATCATGACATCGGCGATTATCTGAGCCGGGAAGAAAAACTTTCTATTATTGCCCAAAAGCGCAGCATCCTCAATCCCGCCATGAGCTGGACGCATCTTCGCCCCAACGAGCATGGAGACTGGCTCAGTCAGCGGAATGATGTGTTCAGTACGTTTATTCCGCTGGGAGACAAGGATAACAAGGAAAACAAGCAGACTTTTTTTGCGCCGTATTATTCGAGAGGATTGGAAACATCTGGGGACTTCTGGTTTTACAATTTTAGCATGAATAAAATTTGTCAAAACATGGAATATTTCATTACTAATTACAATAGTGAAGTAAAAAAATATCAGCGATCAAGAAAGGAAATTTCTTTCAAAAAGTTCTGTGACAAGGATGAAAGCAATATAAAATGGAGTAGTAGTCTTTTCGACAAGGCGGAGAAAGGAATTTCTCTTTATTTTAGCAAGAATAAAACTTTTCAATCTTTATATAGACCCTTTAATAGAATATTTTGCTATTTCGATGAAACGGTAGTTCATAGAGTTGGACAAATGCCAAAAATCTTTCCAACGCCGGAAACAAAGAATCTAGTCATCTGTGTGTCAGGAGTTGGATCGCAACGCGGTTTTTCTTGCATGATAGCAGACAAATGTCCCAACCTTGACTTTGTAATTAAATCTCAATGTTTTCCGCTTTATTATTATGAAAAAAAATCCGTATACCAGCCGACGCTCTTTGACAGCGAAAAAAGCGAATATACACGCAAGGACGGCATAACGAATTTCATTCTGGAACGCTGCCGAGCAAGTTACGGACCGAAGGTCAGCAAGGAAGACATTTTCTATTATGTCTATGGATTACTGCATTCAAAAGACTATCTGAAAAAATTTGACTCCGACCTTAACAAAATGCTGCCGCGCCTGCCGTTGGTGGAAAAACCTGCGGATTTTTGGAGCTTCAGCAAAGCCGGGCGGGCGCTGGCGGAATTGCATCTGAACTATGAAGCACAACCAGTGTGCCCTGGTGTAAAGGTGAAAGGCGCGGAAAGCGACAAGTTCCATGTGGAAAAGATGCGCTTCCCGAATAGGGAAGACAAGACAGTGATTGACTATAATCCGTGGATACGGATCTCCAATATTCCGTTAGAAGCCTATGCGTATGTGCTCAATGGCCGTTCTGCTATTGAATGGATTATGGAACGCTACCAAATCAAAACTGACAAGGCCAGCGGCATCATCAATGACCCTAACGATTGGGCAGAGGAGCATGGAAAGCCAAGGTATATTCTCGACTTGCTCCTGAGCGTGATAACGGTAAGCATGGAAACGATGAAGATCGTGAACGGCCTGCCGGGGTTGGAGAGTATGCCTAGCTTGTAAGGAGAGCACTATATGAATATCTCGACATTTATATCAGACTACACTAACTACCCTGTTCTTTTTATAGGAACAGGACTAACTTTACGGTATTTAACAAATTCATATAGCTGGGATTCTCTATTAAAAAAAATCGCCTTCGACATTACAGGAGATGAGCATTATTATTTAGACATAAAATCAAAATACATGAAAAATTCTCAATGCGACTATGCAAAAATTGCAACAGATATAGAATCAGACTTCAACAAACAAACACAGAGTAAACAAGAGTTCGACAGCATTAATGAATTATTTTATAAAAATATAGCTCACGGAATTTCCGTTAGCCGATTTAAATTATATATTGCAAATATATTAAAAGAATTAAATTTTAGAACAGAGATGAATGAAGAAATATCTGAGCTAAAAAAGGCACGAAAAAATATTAGTTCCATCATTACAACAAACTATGACTGTATGATTGAAAAAATATTTCGTTTTAAGCCTCTGATTGGAAATAATATTCTACTTAGCAATCCCTATGGTTCTGTTTATAAAATTCATGGTTGTGTTTCTCAACCAGACAAAATAATTATATCCGAAAGTGATTATCAAGAATTTGAAAAAAAATACGAATTAATTCGAGCCCAACTCCTCTCCCTCTTCATTCACAATCCTATTATTTTTATTGGATATGCAATTGGTGACAAAAATATAAAAGATATTCTTAAAACAATCTTTTCTTATGTTGACTATAATTCCAAGGAATCAAAAAAAATACAAAGGAATTTTCTCCTAGTTGAATATAAATCTGAGTTTGACAATACTGATGTTTTAGAGCACAGCATTGAATTAGAAGACTCTCAAATAATTAGAATTAACAAACTAACAACAAATAATTTTACCGAACTATACAAAGCTATTTCAAGTCTAATTCTCCCTGTGTCAACTATGGATATAAGAAAAGTTCAAAATATTGTTAAAGATATTTATTCTGGTGGAAAAATAGAAGTTTCTATAACAGAAGAATTTGATGAACTAGAAAATTCAGACAAAGTGCTCGTTATCGGTTCAAAAAACACTATTCAATATGTATATCAAACACCATCTGACATGATGGTTAATTATTTCAAAATTATAGAAGAAAAAAATACACAAATAATATCTTTGCTCGAAAAGCAAACAATACAAAGAAGCCATTTTTTTCCAATATTTGCTTTTTCTCAGATTAACCCAAATCTTACAAAAGCAGATGTACTAAAAGTACAACAGAAAAATAAAATAGACTCAATACTAAAAAGTAAGCAGGCTACATGTTCAGCCTTTTACAGAAGTCCACAAGAAGTTATGGATTCTGAAGACGTTATCTATTCTAAAAAAATTCAAGTTGTTATTGAATCTATTATAAATGGCAATATGAATTTAGATAGCGTTGAGGAATTTCTAAAAAATTTCCCCAATAAAAAATCAACATCTTATCGACAATTATTGTGCGCTTATGATTTAAAAAAATATTCTAAGGAGAGCTAGACAGCGTTATTAATTGTATTTATCTGTAGGCGATTTAATTTTCTCCTTAAAAGCGATTTTACGGGTTTATTGAAGCCATAAATGCCGAATTTTTTTCAAAACAGGAAATATGGCAACGAAATTTTACAAAGAGATAGATACCAGTAACAAGGCTTAATCCTCCGATCAGAATGCCAGACGGCATATTGAACAGAACGGCAGGCGGGAGAGAGTGCCCGGAGCCGATACAGAAGCCAGTCCAAAGCATCAGGCTGCCAAAGACAAGAAGACAAACCAAGGCTGTAACGACTTGTCATTGTATCAAATATATGCAGAGCATCACGCCCACCACCGTAAATCCAAATGCCGTTATCCCTTTTTTCCACCACCCCGTTTCCGCCTCGGCAAACTCCCATGCGGCCACTCCTCCGCAAAACACACCCGCCGCCATGCACAGCCCGCTGATCAGCCAACCAACAGGCATGTGCAAAACCGCCGCCAGAGGCATATTCCGTCCGGTGTCGATACGGAAGCCAGCCCAGAGCATCAGGCTTCCGTAGGCCAGCAGACAAATCAGGGCCAGCAGCCACAGCGGAACCAGCCTGCCATATTGAATCTTTGAGGCGAGATACTCCGCCTCCTTTACCACACTTTTGGTGAGCCTGGCTTGCGCGGCGGCGGTTTCCTTTTCGGCGGCAGCGGCCATGCCGTCCATGATGGCTCTGGACGCTCCGGCGATTTTCTCCGGCAACGCCTCGTAGTAGATGCGCTGATATTCCATTGCGGCCAGCAACGGCCAGAGCGCGTCGTCCTCCCGGAGATTCAGCTTGTTGCCGATCTCCCGCAAACGGGCCGCTTCCGCTTGGGACAATTCCCTGCCGCACACCTTGCCGAGATCAATCACAGTATCCAGGCTCATGACGCTTCTCCCATGACGGAATCAAACATCTTCGCGCACAGCCCTCGCCAACGCTGCAACTCCGCCCGTGTGCCGAAGGGCATTTCAGGAAGGGCGGCGCGGATGGACATGCGTCTGGAATACAGCCAGTCGGCCACACGGTTGCCGACCGCCGGAAAGTCCAGCGTCATGCCGTTCTTCTCAACAGCTTCCCGCGCTTTGGAAGAGTTATACATATCAAAACGCTGCGCCTCACCGAAATACAGATTCCGGCAGACGTGGATGGGCACGTCCGTGAACACCTCCTGAAAAGAATGCAGAAGCTCTATGGAGTCGCGGTGCCGGTTGATTATCCAGAAAACAACCAGTTCCCGTCGCATCTCCCGCAACGCTTCCTTCATGATGTCGCCGTAGCTGGCCGTGCTGGTCTTGGTGCGGGCGGCGGCGTTGATGACCACGGCATGTTCCGGGTAGTTCTGCACAGTGTCCAGCAGATCCGCCCAGCCGTCAGCATCGTCCAGACTGTTCAGACGGCAGAGCAGATTCGGCAGGGCAAGTTCCTTGTGCGCCTTGAACACGTCCGGGTTGTCGGTATCGGTATCCACAAGCAGGATGTTTGTGTTCCTGTCGAGGAGATAATCCACGAGGGCGAAGGAAAAAAGACTCTTGCCGACGCCACCCTTGCTGCCGCCGACATAGAAAACGCTGGTCTGGATGTTCATGATCAAAGCTCCGTATCGGGTATGTCCGGCGTGTAGTAGGCCGGGGTTTCTTCCTGTGCGTGGGACGTGGCGGGAGGAGCCGCAACGGGTTTCGCGGTTTCAGTCCGGGGCTTCGGCTCACGTTTTCGCGGAGCCGCCTTCGCGGGAAGCACCTTTGCCCGGATAACGGGCGCGGGAATGGCCACATTGCCTTGGGCCATGATTGCCGCCAGTTCCTTCACCGTGTATCCCTTCTCAAGCGCTTTCAGGATATGGGCGTTGAGCAGTTCTGCGGCTTCCTCCCGCGTCTTGCCGAGATTCCTGTCCGGCAGATCGTCAAGGATTTTCCGCATGGCATTGATGTCTTTCACCGGAATACGCTTGAATTTTCCCATGCGCTTATCCCCCCTATCGCATCCGCCTGCGCGGTCGGTTCTGCCGTTCCCGCTCTATGCGCCGTTTTTCAAGGTCGCCAACAAGGTCTGCAAGCTGCTGTACACTTCGCTGACATCGGTGAACAATCGTTTCAAGGCTCGCAATTCCGTCTGAATCAGCATCTGTTTGTCCTCCTGCCTGTCCAGCCTCGTATTGAAGGCCGTCAGCCGGGCGTTGCAGTTCTCCTCCATCCGTTTCAAACTCTGCATCAGCATCCGTTCTGTTTCGGTCATGAATGGTATCCTCCTGAAGCTGGGGCAAAAGGAGAGCTTCCTCGTCGGGGAGCTGTTTCCATTTTGCCGGATAGCGTTTGATGTTGCAGGCGGCGCGTTTTTCAATGACGCGCTCAAAAGCCGGTTGCAGACGGGCGACCATGCGCCGCGCCGTTTCCTTTTTCTTTTTTTCGGATTCTTCACCCTGAGCGACTTTGGGCGTCCAGCTTCTGGCGTAAAAGCCTCCCCTGAAGCGCATCTTCATGCCGCTGTCCGGGGTGATGACGCTGATGTAGTCCCTGCCTGCGCGGTTGATACGCAGTCCCTGTTCCTTCAGGGCGCTCAGAACATCTTCCCGGTTTCGGACAAGCCCCTGTGTCACTTTCTCCTTGAGAAAGGCATGAATGACCTCCTTGGCCCGGTCGCGGTCGCTTTCCCTGATTTCCTTGCCCCATCTCGCCATTCGCGCCTTGAACAGGTCGGCCTTTTTCGGTAGCTCATCCCGCGTTCGCGCCGGATCGTCCGGCCGCGCCCAGCCTTCGCGCCAGTTGAACAGGTCGCGGAACACGTCAAAATCCTTTTGCCAGCCGGGAGGACAGGCGTTGAAATCCTTGCCGCTGGAAAGCTCCAGGCGCGGAATGAGGAAATGCAGTTCGTGATGCCCGGCATGGGTATGCCTCACCCAGAGAATATTGCGCTGGTCGACTTCCAGCCCGGCGAAGGCCACGCGTTCAAAGGCGTCCATGACTTCCTCTTCCTGTGCCTCGCTGATCTTTTCCTCCGGGTGCCACGACAGAGCGCCGGAAGTGAATTTCCATCGCCGCTCTATGCTGTCGATCAGCGCGCGGGTCATGGCGGGATCGCCGCGCAGCACCTGGGGCGGGGCTGTGTCTCTCCCCGGATAATCCGGGCGTACAAGATAGCGGCTGGGCTTGTCGCCTTCCCCTGTGCCGTGCGGAAAGACCTTCATCAGCATGGCCCCTCCTCCGGTTCATTTTCCGCTGAAGCGCATGATGCGAACCCGGCAATACGCCGTTCGATACCCGCCAGCGCCGTCAATACCTCCACGGCTTCCGCCGCTCGCTTGTAGGTGTTGGCCCATCTCGCAAGCTGGTTGATGTTCGCGCCGATGCGGGCAAGTTCTCGCAGTCGCCTTTTCTCTTCCGGCGTTTTCCGCAGGCGGATGCCAAGACAGGTTTGGCGGACATACTCCGACATGCTCATGCCGTGCAGCCCGGCGTTGAAGCGGAGGATGTCGCGCTCCTCCGGGAACACGCGCACGACGACGGCGGCGGTGCGAACGAGCTTGACGCGCTTCACCGCTTTCCCTGCCTTTGGCCTTTCCGGGGTTCAAAGGGGCAGCGCCCCTTGCCAGCCGTGAGTCCATACGCGCAGCGTATAGACGAAACGTAGGCTGGCCCTCGGAGACAATGCCGGACGAAGGAACAGGCATCCGCGCAAAAACGGGGACGCATGATGCGGGCATCAAGAATATGACGGGTGCGTATCGGGCGTGGAGCGGAGCTGTATCCGGCGTGTCGCTGGTCGGTACGACGCGGGCACGGGATAACTATCCGGTTTTCGGGAAGATAGTATGCGGGGAAAGACTGAACGACATGTAAAGGCCGCTCAATCGGTATCCGACGCATACTATGGTCAGTATGATGCACATGACGACGCGGGCATCTGAAGGCCGAGCGGGCGGTCACAGCGCATGTATGGGGAGAACTCTGAGGAATGCAAGCCGGGGCGACCGTGCAAGTATTGTTATCCCCGCATGTCGGTATGCGGGAAAACCGTGAGCGGCGGGAAACGCTTTTTTGTGTCTTTGTGCTTTCGGTTTGCGGACTTCCTTTGACCGAGCCCCCGCCGGAGGCTTCCTCGTCCGTCGCCCGCGAGTATCCATAGCCGGAAAGCAAGGGCATCAGGTCAAGGCCCGCGAAGCGGCCCGCCAGGACTTGGCCTTGACCTGATGCACGCTTCCGGCACACATGCGGGTGTGACGGACGAAGAGCCGGGGGAAAAACGAGGTTCATTTTTCCTCCATTTCGGCGGTAAGCTTTTCCAGAAGCGCGGCAATATCCGATGCCCGCCACGCCGTTGTGCGCGGGCCGAGTTTGACGGGTTTCGGATACCGACCGCTCTTGCAGCCCGCCCACCACGCGCTGCGACTGACGGGAATGAGCGCGAGTACCTGCGGCAAGCGAAGCAGAGCGTTACTGGATATATTTTGCATGGATGTTCTCCTTTCTGGTTAGGTTCGGCACAGCATATCATGGCTTTTTCCGTCCCTTCTGATTTGAGGTTCCCACATACAGTGGAATATATCCAATACTGTCCTGTGAGATACATGTTATGTTCAAAAAAAATCCACAATACCACTTGACATATTTTTGTGTTTGAATGTGTGGTTATGTAACTTGTTGAAATTATATGACTATAAATGCACATAATGACAATATTTTTACTGGGTTGTATTGGACGTATTTGTCCATTGCTGACCGTAACAGACATCACAGCACTTCAGTGTCCTTCTGTGCATCTTCGCGCAGGCCGTCCAAAAAGTCGGCCCATGCCTGCATCATGTGGTGCCTCTGGGGAAGATATTGGGCATGATTGTAGGCGATGCGGGAAGTGTCCTTTTCCTTGTGAGCCAGTTGCCGTTCAATCCAGTCCGGGTCAAAGCCCTGTTCATTGAGCAGGGTTGAGGCCATAGACCGGAAGCCATGAATGCACATTTCCTCCTTGCCGTATCCCAAGGCACGCAATGCCTGTAACGGTGTGGAATAGTGAATGGGCTTTCTCACGCTGTTCCGTGAGGGGAAAAGATACGTTCCGCCTCCGGTAACGGCGTGAAGCTCCTTGAGAATGGCAACAGCCTGCGATGACAGCGGAACAATATGCGGTTTTCGCATTTTCATGCGCTCGCCGGGTATGTGCCATTCCCGTGTTTCCAGATTGAACTCGCTCCATTCGGCGCGGGCAAGCTCGGCGGAGCGGACAAAGAGCAGGGGAAAAAGACGTAGCGCGCACTTCACCTGAAAATGTCCGGGATAGTTGTCCAGTCTGTTCAGAAGTACGCCGATTTTTTCATCGGAAACGATGGTGGCTCTGTGCTTGCCGCGATGCGGGCGTATGGCTCCGCGAAGGTCAACGGCAATATTGCGCGTCACTCTGCCTGTGGCAACGGCGTAGCGGAAAACCATTCCGCAATACTGGATGATTCTGTGGGCGACAAGTTCCTGTCCCTGTTTTTCAAGCGGCTTGAGTATCAGCAGCAGGTCTTGCGCTGTGACTTCGGCAATGGGCTTCCGTTTCAAGGCGGGGAAAAGATAGTGCCTGAACGTGTACAGTTTTCTTTCCCTGTCTTTTTCGGAATTGTGGGCGGTCTGCGTTTCATGCCATTCAAGAACAACATGCTCGAAGGTATTGGCTTCCGCCAGAAGGGCGGCGTTTTTCATCTCTTTCTTGTGCCTGCCCGGATCAATGCCGTCGGCAAGCAGCTTTTTCGCCTCATTCCGTTTTGTCCGTGCATCCTTCAGGGAGACAATCGGATATTCCCCGAAACTGAGCAGCTTTTCCTTGCCGTTGAAGCGGTACGCCATGCGCCAGAGTTTTGAGCCGGTTTTGGCGACATAGAGGTACAGACCGCCGCCGTCCGCGTACTTTTTCGCTTTTTCAGCGGGCTTCAGATTTCTGATTTGGGTATCGGTCAGCATGACGTGCCTCCCTGACTGGATGTTTCCCGCAATGCCTTGTCCCGCAGGAGAAAAAGATACTCGGCCCATTCCCGCATCATGGTTTTTCTTTCCGGCAGGTACTGCCACGGGTCAAAACGTGTGCGACCGGAGCGCGCCAACTGCATGTCGATGATGTTCTGTTCGTACCCAAGGTCGGGTAACATTTTGGCGGCAAGAGATCGGATTCCGTCAAAGGACAGTTTTACGCCGTCATATCCGCGCCTGCGCAGGGAAACGGTGATGGTGGATATGTCGATGGGACGTTCAGGAGAACGGACGCCGGGGAACAGCAGGGTTCCGTGCCCGGAGTATTCCTTCAGTTCCCTGAGAATTTTTACCGCCTGCGGCGCGAGAGGCACAACATGCTCATGCTTCGCCGCCATGCGTTGCGCGGGGATAACCCAGAGCCTGCGGGAGAAATCAAATTCGTTCCATTCGGCACAGCGCAATTCACCGGAACGGACGAACAGCAGGGGAACCAGCCGCAGGGCGCATTTGACGGGGAAATAGCCGTCATGCCGCTCAAGGTTCAGCATAATCTGACCGAGCTTTCCGGCGTCGAGCGCGGCGGCTCTGTGGCCTGTCTGTCTGGAACGCAGCGACGCGGGCAGTTCTTCAGTGGCGTCCTGCGCGGCCTTGCCGGTGGCGACGGCATAGCGGCATATCTGGCCGCAGACATCCGTCAGTCTGCGGCCTCCGCGCAATTTCCCGGATTGTCGCAACGGTTCAATGGCGTTCAGAATGTCCTCGGCGGTAACATCCGTCATGGCCTTGCCGCCGAAGACGGGAAAGAAATATTCCGTCATCCCCCGCATCATGAAGGCGCGATAGCGGCTTCTACAGTGAAGGGTTTCCCGCTCGTACCATTCCGTAGCTACGGCTTGAAAGGTGGACGTTCCGGTCGATGCCCGCGCGGCCTTCCTGTGTTCCGCCGGATCAATGCCATTTTTGAGCAGCGCCTTGGCCTCATCCCGGCGTTGTCGCGCGGCGCGGAGTGACACTTGGGGATATTCACCGAAGGACAGGAGCTTGGCCTTTCGGTCAAAACGGTACGCCAGCCGCCAGAGCTTTTTGCCGCTGGCCGGAATGAACAGGAACAGCCCGCCGCCATCCGCATACTTTTTCGGTTTGTCGACGGCTTTCAAACCTTGAATAAAGCGATCATCCAGCATAAGTTTCTCCGTGTCATGGATACCCGTAAATCCCCATGAACCCTATGGCATCCGATACCCACAAATAAAAATATTTGCATTATTTTCAATATATTATATGAAAATATTTCAGAATGCCGATTTGTATGGATACCCTGAATAATACCCGGAAAACAGCGGGATGCAAGGCGCTTTTCCTGGACTTCTCTGGATGAATGATTTCAGATAATATATTGAAATATAAGATATTATGGATGCAGACAGGTCTATTTGGACGTAAAATGAGAGTTTGTGGATTATTCCTGCGCAATCAAGCTGGCAACGCCTCTTGCCGTTCTCTCGGCCATGCGTTCGGGCGCAAAACATGGAATTGCCGTGAAAGGAGGGAAATATCTGGAAGCTGTCCGCAAGGCCGACACCCTGGTATTTGACAAAACCGGCACACTGACCAGCGCAAAACCCGCTGTCATTGACATTATTGCCGCTCCCGGCCATGAACGCAGGGAAATATTGCGCACAATGGCCTGCCTTGAGGAGCATTTTCCCCATCCTGTTTCCCGCGCCATTGTGGGCAAGGCCATTGAGGAAGGGCTTCACCATGAGGAAGAGCATGCAGACGTTGAATATGTGGTTGCCCACGGCATAGTCTCAACAATGCATGGGCAGCGACTTTGCCTGGGCAGCCGTCATTATCTTGAACATGACGAAGGTGTTGATCTTTCAGTTTTTGGCGAGGACATCGCCCGCGAAAGCGCCATGGGACATTCCCTGCTCTTTCTCTCGGAAGCCGGAAAAGCCGCGGGCATGGCGGTTATCGCTGATCCATTGCGCCCAGAAGCCAAAAAAGTCATCAAGGCAATGCGCGGGCTTGGCATTTCGCGCATAATCATGCTTACAGGCGACGATGAGCGAACGGCCAGGGCCATTGCCCATGAGGCTGGCATAACAGAATTCATGGCCCAGGTGCTGCCCCGGGAAAAGGGAGAAATCATCCAGCGTCTTGAAGCGGCTGGCCGCAAGGTGATGATGGTCGGGGATGGAATCAACGATGGGGCCGCCCTTTCGGCCGCTTCTGTGGGCGTCGCGATGGGGGACGGCACGGACCTGGCCCGGGCTGTTGCCAACGTGCTGCTTGTCCAGCCCAATCTTGAAGGACTTGTCGCCCTGCGGCACGTTTCGGTTATGTCAGTTGCGAGAATCCGCCATAATTTCATTGCGGCCATAGCCCTGAACAGCCTTTACCTGGCCGGGGCCACCTTTGCGGGCTTTTCTCCGGCCCTGTGCGCGGCCCTCCATAATCTTACGACGCTTGGCCTTGCCGTGAACGCCATACGGCCATATCAATGGGATGAATGAGAAGGGAGGAATCTATAGCATCTATAAGCATTTTAGCATCTTGCGCATGAGAATATCCCGAAGTCAGGCAAGTTTACCTTGAGATATTCTCATGCGCGCTTTTGCTGGCAAAGCCGCGTTAGAGCTTTGTCTGATTTTATTACGGCAATGCTCTAATTGTCCAGGCAAGGGGCCCTGCCTGCAGCCAGGTAAGGATGCAAAGCAGGAGTGTCATGCCTATTGAGTGAAGGATAGTGAAGCGGAAGAGATTGCCTTCTTCGCCGACCATGCCCGTCGCGGCCGTGGCTACGGAAAGGGACTGGGGCGAAATCATCTTGGCCGTTGTGCCGCCGGAGGCGTTGGAAGCGACCGCCAGCTCGGGAGACATGCCGACAGCGATTGCGGTATCACGCTGCATGCCGCCAAAGAGGGCGCAGGATGATGTGTCGGAGCCGGTAAGAAAAACGCCAAGCCAGCCCAGAATAGGCGCGCAGAAGGGGAAGAAGCCGCCTGTAAGGGTAAAGGCGAGGCCGAGGCTGGCGCTCATGCCGGAATAGTTCATCAGGTAGGCCAGGCCCAGGATGAGGGCTATGGTCAGGATGGGCAGCACAAGCTGGCGAATTGTGCGGAAGAAGCAGGCAATGCCACGCCCGAAACCATATTTGGGCATCAGGGGTATGGAGACCAGGCCGGAAAGGAAAATGGCCGTGCCGCCTGCGGAGAGCCAGTTGAAGGTATATTTGGCCGCGTAAACCGTATTTTCCCTGACAATTGGCGCAGTCTTGAAAATTTCGCCATCCAGGGCAGGCCAGCCAAAGGTAAAGATGGCGCCGGAAATGCCGTTGAGAACCTTCTTGAATTCGGGCAGACCCCAGAAGAACACGAAAACGGCAAGCACAAGGTAGGGGCCCCAGGCGCGCAGAACCGCGGCTGCCGGGTAGGGTTCCCCTTCCAGCCTGGCAGGCGCCTCGCCCTCGAACCGGAAAGTCTGCTTTGGGCGCCAGACCTTGAGCAGAAGCACCAGGCCGACAATGGAAGCTATGGCCGAGCCGATATCGGGCAAGGTGGGGCCATGAAAATTGGAAAGCAAAAATTCCACGGCTGCAAAGCAAATGCCGGAAACCAGAATTGCCGGCAAAACCTCCATGCTGCGCTTGAAGCCGCACATGGTGATACAGACCCAGAAAGGCACGATAAGGGCCAGCAGGGAAAGCTGGCGGCCGGCAATGGAGCTGACGGCCATCTGGTCCAGACCAGAAACGGAAGCGGCGACGATGATGGGCACGCCAATGGCGCCGAAAGCAACAGGAGCAGTATTGGCAATCAGGGCCACGCCCGCGCCCCAGAGCGGCGTAAAGCCAAGGCCAACAAGCATGGCCGCGGCGATTGCCACAGGGGTGCCGAAACCTGCCGTACCTTCGATGAAGCAACTGAAGGAATAGGCGATAAGCAGGGCCTGGAGGCGCCGGTCATCGGTAAGGCGGGCAAGGGAATCCTTGATTATTTCAAATTCGCCCGATTCCACGGTCATGTTGTAAACCCAGACTGCCGTTACGACAATCCAGACAATGGGGAAGAGACCGAAAGCGGCTCCCATCAATGTTGAGCTTATGGCCAGCTTTATGGGCATTCCCCACACGGTTACGGCCACAATCAATGCGCCGGCAAGGCCCGCTATTGCAGCGATATGGCCCTTGGATTTGCGCACGGCAAGCATATAGAAAAGTATCAGCAGCGGGATAGCCGCAACGCAGGCCGAACCGATGACGCTATTGCCAACGGTTACGTAATTTTGAACCCATTCCATCCAACTCCACCTTTGGGCTTGTCGCGACCCGCAGCGAGCATTGGGAATCGTCAACAATAACCCTGTTTAAAAATTGACAAATATGAAACAATCTACCTTAATGTCTTCCAGGGAAAAAGAAATTTGTACTTTGTGAAAACAAGTTTTAATTTAAAAATTATTTAAATTTTAAATAGCTTCACAAATTACGAAAGCCGCCAGACGGCGGCCTTGCCTGCCATAAATCCTGTTGCGGACAAAACGGCTAATATTCCTTGCGGGAGCGGCGCATGGCAACAGAGCCTGTCCTGGCTATTTCCTTGATGCCAAATCTGTGCAGCAGTCCGAGGATGGCCTCGATTTTTTCGTGATCGCCTGTTGCCTCGATTGTCATTTCATTATGGCTGACATCGACTACGCGGCAGCGGAAAATTTCGACAGCGCGCAAGATTTCATCGCGCGCCGGGCCTTCGGCCTGAACCTTGACGAACATCATTTCCCTTTCCACAGCCGGCACATCCGCTTCCGAATAATCCATTACCTTAATGACGGAGACAATCTTGTGCAGCTGTTTCATGATCTGTTCGAGAATCATGCTGTCGCCGTATGTTGTAATCGTCATGCGCGAGGTATTTTCCTCAAGGGCTGGGGCGACATTGAGGGAATCAATATTAAAGCCGCGGCCGGAAAACAGGCCGGCCACACGGGACAACACGCCAGGTTCGTTTTCAACCAGCACGGAAAGAACATGTCTTTTCATTTTCGCGCCCTCCCCCTAGACCAGCAGCATTTCGTCCAGGGCCGCGCCGGCCGGAACGATAGGATAGACATTTTCTTCCCTTTCCACCCGCACATCGACAAAGGCCGGATTGGGTGAATCGAGGGCTTTTTTGAGCACGGGCAGGAGATCTTCCGGCTTTTCGATGCGATAGCCATCCGCGCCGTAGGCTTCGGCAAGCTTCACAAAATCCGGCTGGGCTTCCATATTTGTCTGGCTGTAGTTGCCTTTGTAGAAAAGCTCCTGCCATTGGCGAACCATGCCGAGGTGTCCGTTGTTGAGAATGACGACCTTGACTGGCAACCTGTTGGCAACGGCTGTGGCAAGTTCCTGGATATTCATCTGGATTGAGCCGTCGCCGGCCACGACTATGACCTTTTTGTCGGGCAGGGCGAGCTGGGCGCCGATGGCGGCCGGAAAACCGTAGCCCATGGTGCCGAGTCCGCCGCTGGTGAGAAGTGTGCGGGGCTCCCTGAAAGAATAGAACTGCGCGGCCCACATCTGGTGCTGGCCGACTTCGGTGGCCACGACAGCCTCGCCGTTTGTCAGGTCGCGCAGGGCTTCGATGACCTGCTGGGGCTTGATCTTTTCGCCCGCTTCCCAACCAAGGGGCTGGCTTTTTTTCCATTCCCCGATTTCGTCAAGCCAGGTGGAATGATCCTTTTTCCAGTCCTGATCCGCATAACGGTTTTGGCAGATTTCGAGAATGCCCTTGAGGGCTTCGCGGCAATCGCCCACAACGGGCACATCAACATCGACATTTTTTCTGATGCTTGTAGGGTCGATATCGATATGCACAATTTTGGCGTTCGGGGCAAAGGCATTTAGTTTGCCGGTGACCCTGTCGTCAAAGCGGGCGCCCACGCAAAAAAGCACATCCGCATGGTTCATGGCCAGATTTGCCGCGTAGGTTCCGTGCATGCCCACCATTCCAAGCGAAAGGGGATCGTTTGAGGGAAAACTGCCGAGGCCCATGAGGGTTGAGGCAACGGGAATATCCAGCTTGCGGGCAAGTTCGCGCAGATCGTTTGAGGCATTGGAAAGAATGACACCGCCGCCGCAGAGGATGACCGGCTTTTTGCTTCTGGCCAGCACGTCAACAGCCTTGAGCAGCTGTTTTATGTTGGGCTTGTATGTCGGATTGTAGCTGCGCATCGAAATTTCCTCTGGCCAGACAAATTCCGTTACAGCCTGGATGACATCCTTGGGCACATCGACAAGAACAGGGCCCGGCCTGCCGGAACGGGCGAGGAAAAAGGCCTGGCGAATGGTCAGCGCCAGCTTTTCCACATTCTTGACCAGAAAATTGTGCTTGGTGCACGGGCGCGTAATGCCGACAATATCCACTTCCTGAAAGGCGTCGTTGCCGATTAGCGGAGTTGGAACCTGGCCTGTAATGACTACGAGGGGGATGGAATCGCAGTATGCGGTCGCGATGCCTGTTACGGTGTTGGTAGCTCCGGGACCGGAAGTTACGAGGCAGGCCCCTGCTTTTCCCGATGCCCGCGCATAGCCGTCCGCCGCATGAACAGCCCCCTGCTCATGCCGGGTAAGGATATGGCGAATTTCGGGATGCTTGGGCATTTCATCATAAATATCAATGACAGCGCCGCCCGGATAGCCGAACAGCACATCAACGCCTTCCCTTTTCAGGGATTCCAGCAGAATATACGCGCCGGTGCATTGCATTTGGTTATTTCCTTTGAAATTATTTGCCTTGTTCTTCTTTTTTCAGGCGATCGAGGATATCCATGAGCTTGGTTTTGCCCTCCAGCTTCTGCTTTTTGAGCAGCTTGAGGGATTGTTGTTCCTGTGGGGTGCGGAAGCTTTTGCTTTCCAGCTTTTCAATCTGCTTTTCATAGAGCAGATGATCATCCCAGAGAGACTTGAGTTCGGGATCTTCCGGAGCGTGCTTTTCCAGAAGATCAATTTCATGCTGGTCCATGACCTTCTCCTTGTTTTTATGAAGATTGAAGAAATTTATTATACCTTTGCGGCAAAATCGGCCAGAGTCTTGACCACAATGCCGTTTATCAGCCAGATGGCGACAATTACCACAACGGGTGAAAAATCAATGCCCCCCGCGTATGTAAAGGGCAGCCATTTGCGCACCCTGTAGAAAACGGGCTCGGTCAGCGAACGCAGAACACGCACAATCGGATTGTACGGGTCGGGCCGAATCCAGGTCAGGGCGGCCGCTATAATGACAATCCAGAAATAGGTGTCCAGCAGGATGTTCAGAACCATGGCCACGGCGCCAAGAATGTTGGAAAACAGTATTCCCATGCTCCCTCCCCGGGTAAAGCCGGTCTATCGTCATTATCAGCCGCTGCTTTTTCAACAACGCAGCGCGGGCACATTTTGCAGCATTTGTCCGAACGCGGCAAAATCCGGCACTTCCAGATCACCGCGCAATTCCCTGTTGCCGAAAGCGGCAAACACGGTGCCTGCGCCAACAGCCGTTTTGCGGTCGTTTTCACTATCTCCCACAAAAAGCACGGTCTTGGGCGGCGCCGACCAGGCCTTGCAGATTTTCTCCGCGCCATCTGGCGAAGGCTTGGGTTCGGAATTGGAAGAACATATTATTTGGTCAAAATACGGCGGCAAAGCAAAAAAGTCCAGAACACGCATGATGCCTTCCCTGGTGCGGTTGGTATCTATTGCCAGCCTGAAGCCCTTTTTGTGCGCAAAGTCGATAAATTCTTCAAAGCCCGGCATCAGCCTGATGTGGGGCAGCACATCACGAATATAATCGACCTTGTCCCTGACCGTTTCGTCAATTTTATCGTGCAATTCTTCTGGAACCATCGACAAAAGGGCCTGTTTGGCAGTGGCCTGAAATGCGAATTTTTCCTGATCCTTGCGCATTGGCGGCAAGCCCAGCGCCCCGAGGGCCAGGGCGTAAAACCTGCGGTTTGCGTCCGCGGAATCGATCATCACGCCATCGCAGTCAAATACCAGGCCACACAGGCCATTTTTTTCAAGTTCTTCAAGATTCATCCAATATCTTCCATTCTTTTTGTATTGGGCAACAAGTTAAAGACGATGACCCGGACAGGGCGGGATAATGCCTTTGGCAAACGTTGTTCGGCGATTGCCGCAATCTGGTGAACAGGCAGAGTGGCTTCACAGATGGATTCGCCAAATTCCGGCGATGGCCGAAAATTTTCCCTTTCCAGCAAATCCGCGCGCATTGGGCCTTCCGCAAAAATTACGGCTTCTTGCGGCAAAAAGAGGGCCGCATTCAGAAAAACAGTTTGCCAGGAAGGCAAAATGCTTTCGTCAAGGCTAATTCCGCCATCCAATCCCGGTGGTGTGATTTCTTCTCCTTCCGCGAGGACATCCGAAAATGCGGCAGCGCTTTGGCCAAAATTTTCTGCCAGCCTGGCGATTTCGCAGGCCCTTGTCTGGGCCAGCCAAATCCAGAGCAGGGTTTTGTGGGCCTGGGCAAGAACGAGATCTTCATTTTTACGGGTTCTGGCAAAAATGCCGTCTTTCTCGAAACCGGCAAGTTCGTCCATTTCGCAAAGCTGGTTTGCAAGCCGGGCATTTTCTGTGGCGAGAGCCTGGTTTTGGGCGGTCGCAAGATCATCCGCGCCCAGAGATTCCAGATCCGCAAGATATTTTTTGGCAAGGTTCGGCTCCATTGGAAGGCAAGCGGGGCAGAACCAGTCCCCGGCAGGCATATCCGGCAAACCGGGCCACAAGCGGCAAAGCCCCCGAATCCCGCTGGCCAGGCAATCAAAACCCTCGGGCATTTCCCGCAAGTATGGCAGCCTGACCACAAGATTCGGGGATGTTGTCAATTCGCCTTCTGGCGTTGAATTCATATTGGATCAAGCCTGTTTTTTGTGCAGCATTATATCAAGGATGACCTTGTCTGTTTCCCGCATGCCGGTTGAGCCAAGCACACCAAGATTGGCAATGCAGGCTTCGATATCATCCGATACTATACCTTCATTGCCCGGCACCGCAATCCCCTCCAGAGCCAACATTGCGGACTGGATGCCGGCGCCGACCGCGCTGGCGACTTTCAGGGCGCAGGAACTCTTGGCGCCATCACAAATCATGCCGGCAATGTTGCCGACCATGTTGCGGATGGTGCGCTCCATGACGTTCAGGTCGCCGCCCATGAGATGGGCAATGCCGCAAGCTGAGGCAGTGCCGGCGACCATTGCGCCGCAATGGGCAGAAAGCCGGCCGAGATGGTGCTTGATGTGGATGGAGATCAGGTGACTCATAATCAGGGCGCGTGCCAGTTCCCCGTCATTTTTGTCGAGCCGGATGGCGCAGGCCACAACCGGCATTGTGCAGGTAATGCCCTGATTGCCCGAACCGGAATTGCTCATGACTGGCATCTGCACGCCGGCCATGCGCGCATCGGCTGCTGCCGCGGTCAGCCTGGTCGCAAAGGTCTGCATGTCATCGGCAAGAATATTCTTGCGCACCTGTTCGTCAATATTCCTGCCAACCGAGAGGCCATAATGCCTTTGCAGGCCTTCTTCCGCCACCTTGCGATTCATCGCTGCGGCCTCAAGGATGAAGCTGATTTCCTCAAGGGGAGTTGTATTTGCGAATTCGAAAATTTTGGCCACGGTAAGGGGCCATTCCTCTTGCTTTTCCTCCGCGGTCTTTTCCTCTATTTTTTCGCTTATAATTGCGCCGTCTTTCCAGATCCTGGTGATATTGGTATGGGTATCCTTCAATTCGGCAGCGCCAGTGTGGCTGTTGCCGGAAGCGATAACCTTGCAATACAGGAGATCCTCATTGTCGGGCAGGTGCAGATTGACCTTGTCTGCCGCTACCATGGCTTTTGCCTTTTGGGCCAGGTCCTCGTCAATATCGCGCAAACATTCAAGGCCAAGCTCGCTTTTGCCGCCTATAGCGCCAGCGGCCGCGGCGATATGCAGCCCCATCTCGCCGCAGCCAGGCACAATCACGCCCATGCCATTTTTGAGAAGATTTGCGCTCACGGCCACATCCAGACTCTCTGCCTGATATCCCAGAGCCCTGGCAGCGGTGGCTGCGGCAAGCGCGACCGCAATTGGCTCCGTACAGCCAATGGCGGGCACCACTTCTCTTTTAAGAAGAGTGATGAAAACATTTTTGCTCATGCTTCTATCCCGCCAGAATTTTGCATTGGCCCAAGCTGGCCGTTTCTGTTGAAAACGCCATCAAGAATAAGGGTAAGGGCGCCGTCGCCAGTAACATTGCAGGCAGTTCCAAAGCTGTCCTGCAGGGCGAATATGGCAATCAGCAAACCGACTCCGGCCTGATCAAAGCCAAGAACGCCGGTAACTATGCCGAGAGAAGCCACAACCGTGCCGCCTGGAACGCCGGGGGCGCCAACCGCAAAGATGCCGAGCAGAATGCAGAAAAGAACCATCGTGCCGAAACTGGGCAGGGTGCCGTACATGATCAGGCTGATGGTCATGACAAAAAATGTTTCGGTAAGGACAGAACCGCAAAGATGCACCGTTGCGCCCAGCGGCACCATGAACTCGACCATTGTGCGCGAGAGAACGGGAGACTTGCGCGCACATTCAAGTGCGACGGGCAGGGTGGCCGCGCTCGACATTGTGCCTACGGCTGTCAGATAAGCCGGCACATAAAAGCGGAACACCCGGGAGGGATTCCTGCCGGAGACTATGCCGCCGATGCCGTAAAGCACGGCAAGCCAGATAAACTGGCCGCAGATGACTAGAACCACCATGGTTACAAAGATTGGCAAGTGCTTTGTAAGCGAGCCTTCGTAGGCCAGCCCCATGAAGCATAAGCCCACAAAGAAGGGCAGGATGGGAATGAGGATACGGATTACAAGCCAGCTGATGACTTTTTCAAATTCCATGAACAGATTGGCCAGGGTCCGGGTTTTGGTCCAGGCGATGGCGAGGCCAAGGAAAAGAGTAGTGATCAGGGCGCTCATTACCGGGAAAAGCGGCGGAATGTCGAGGCGGAAAACCATTTCGGGCAGCTTGCGCAGCGTTTCCGTTTCTGTGGCAATGGAAAGATGCGGAATGATGGCATAGCCCGAAAACATGGAAAAGAGCGCCGCGCCAACCGATGAGCAATAAGCAAGGGCAACAGCGAATATCAGGATTTTGCTGGCTTTTTCACCAAGACGAATGATGGCTGGCGTGATGTAGCCGACAATAACCAGCGGCACGAGGAAAAAGATGATTTGCCCAAGAATGTGGCGAATGGAAACAGCGACATTCATGATGGCGTCGTTGACCACAAAACCCAAAAGCGCGCCCAGGATGAGGCCCGCAAGCAATTTGATGATCAGGGACATTTCCCCCAGTTTGGCCATTGTTTACCTCCTTGCGTCCATGACACGGTTCGACCTTCAAATCCAGCCTGGAAAAACTTTTGTAAAATGCTAGAATATGGCAAAGAGGGGTATTGCGCAAGAGGGAAAAATATTTTGCGCAGGGCTCACACGAGAATACATAATGTTATTCTTGCAGCAACTGAATGATGCGCGGCAATCCGCAGAAAGGCAAACTGGAAGATGATTGGGAAGATCAATGCAAATTATCAATGCAAATTATAAATTGATGGGCAACCCAATGCGCATGCAGAGAACATTTGCGTCGAGACCTACCTACCTTATTCCAGAATATAGCGCATGGGATTCACGGGCACACCGTTGAGACGCACTTCGTAATGAAGGTGGGGGCCGGTGGTGCGGCCGGTCATGCCAATATAGCCGATAACTTCTCCGCGTTTGACCCACTGGCCCGGTTTGACGGCAAAACGCTGCAAATGGGCGAACTTGGTAACAATGCCGCCGCCGTGTGTTACTTCGATGCTGTTGCCGTAGGCTCCATCGGGGGCGGCAAGTGTAATGGTGCCGTCCGCGGGGGCTACAATTGGCGTGCCTATGCGATTGCTTATGTCCAGCCCTTTATGGAATTGATGGCCCCTGCCAAAAGGCGAGGTGCGGCCGCCAAAGCTGGAAGAAACAAAGCCATTGACGGGCCAGATTGTTGGCATGGCGGGCAGGACATCTTTTTTTCTGCGCAGTGCCTGCAAAAGGTCCTGCTGCCGGACTTCCTCGAGTTGGGTAGATTCCGAAAGGCTGGTCAGGAAATCCTGCATTTTGCGCATGGCAAGTTCCTGACGATGGAGCGGAAGATAGGTTCTGGAAAAATCACCCGGGCCGTTTTCCACTTCCGTCGGTTCTTTTTCCATGTTCATCATTGTGCGCAGTTTGGAATCAAACTTCTGCACACGCAGCAAATCCTGGCTCAAGATGGTTATGCGTTCGGCCAGGGACAGCGCCTGGCGTTTGTTGTCATCCAGAGATTTCCTGGCTTCCGCAAGCTCAAGCCCTGTTTGGCGGGAAGTCATCCAGCTATCCCAAAGCCAGATATTTATGCCGACAAGACCTATAAAGAGCAAAAAGAAAAACAGAAGAGCCAAACCGGAAAAACGCACGCTTCTGCTGCCGCTTTTGCCTTCTCTGAAAACCAGAATTTGATATTTGCCAAAAAACATGGCAGTAATTTTAAATATCACCGCCAAGGCTGTCAATAAATTGCTTTGTAAACTGCGATTATTTGGGAGATTTTAATGACAAATGCCAAAATTGCGATCATAGGAGGGGGCCTTGCAGGCTGTGAATGCGCGCTAACCCTCGCAAGGGCAGGTCTGGATGCAGTTCTTTTTGAGCAAAAACCTCTATTTTATTCCGCTGCCCACAAAAGCCCGCATCTTGCCGAACTGGTATGTTCCAATTCTCTGCGCTCTGACGAATCGACTTCAGCCATTGGCTTATTAAAGGAAGAAATGCGTTCACTGGGTTCTTACTTTATGCGCGCCGCCGATAGCTGCAAGGTGCCCGCAGGCAAGGCCCTGGCTGTTGACCGCGAAGCACTGAGCATTCAGATCAGCGATGAAATCTTGAACAATCCGCATATTCAGCTGGTTGAAAAACGCATTGAAGGATTGGATGATTCATTTCTGGATGGTTTTGACAAAATAATTGTCGCAGCCGGCCCAATGGCATCGGAAAACCTTTCAAATGACATTGCCAGGCATACTGGAGGAGAGAATTGCTATTTTTATGATGCCATTGCGCCAATTGTCTGGACGCAATCCCTTGATATGTCCATTGTTTTCAGGGCATCGCGATATGGCCGGAATAATATGGATGAAGAGGGTGATTATCTGAACTGCCCCATGAACCGTGACGAGTACATGAATTTTCATGAAGCCCTGCTTGCCGGCAAAACCATGGCGGCTCATGATTTTGAAAAAGAGATTCATTTTGAAGGCTGCATGCCGATTGAGGCGCTAGCGGCAAGGGGGCCCAAAACACTTTCCTTTGGCCCACTCAAACCTGTTGGTCTTGTTGATCCTCGCACAGGGCATCGCCCCTGGGCCGTTATCCAGTTAAGAACCGAAAACCGCAACGGAGATGCATGCAATCTTGTAGGCTGCCAGACAAAACTTTTGCAAGCCGAACAAAAAAGAATTTTCAGTCTTGTGCCTGGATTGGCCCATGTGGAATTTATGCGTTATGGCAGTATGCACCGCAATACTTATATCAATGCGCCAAAAGTGCTCAACCCTGATTTGTCGCTTAAAAGCAGGGCAAATGTTTATCTTGCAGGACAAATAACCGGCGTGGAGGGTTATGTTGAATCCGCCGCCTGCGGTTTATGGCTGGGTTTGCAGCTTGGGGCGCAAGCCAGGGGCCATGAATTGGCCAAGCCCCCCATAACAAGCGCTTTGGGCTCGCTGCTGAAATTTTTGCAAACACCTGTGAAAGTTTTTCAACCATCCAATGCAACTTTTGGCCTTATGCCAGAGCTGGAAGGGAAAACGCATAAAAAGGAACGTAAACTGCTTTATAGTAAAAGGGCACAAAATGACTTTGCTGCCTGGCGCTCAAGCAATATTGATAAATTATCCTAGATGGCAGTCCCAAATGCATACCGGGCAGTAGCACTGATCGCAGCCATCACAAATTCAATTCTTCGAAGGCTATTCCCATGCTGTCCAGAATTGCGCAGAGCTGGGAAGTGTTCTTGAAACTCAAGCTTATTTTCCCCCGGTTTTCTGTTCCATTTATCCTGACCGCGCAACCAATTTTATTTGCAAGCAATTGTTCCAATTTGTTCATTCTTTCATTGGGCGCACGTTCATTATTTGAATTTGTTTTTGCAATGCCCGTATTTTGAGGCTCGGTTTTTTCCCAGGGAAAACGCCCATCGTCCCTGAAACTGGCTGCGGCCTTTTCCGCTTCCCTGACTGTCATCGAAGTATCCAGGATTTTAATCCGCAAGGCATCGGCCATATTTTGATCGGCAATCCCCAACAAGCAACGCGCATGTCCCGGCGACAATTTTCCATTTGCCACATCATCCTGCGCTTGCTGGCTCAACTGTAAAAGCCTTATGGCATTGGCTATTGCAGGCCTGCTTTTACCAAGTCGTGAGGCAAGCTCGTCCTGGGATATGTCGAGAGTTTCCCTTAATGATGCAAGAGCTCGCGCCTCTTCAATCGGGTTGAGGTCTTCTCTTTGCAAATTTTCAATAAGAGCTGCTGCCATCGCCTCCGTATCGTTCATGGAACGCACAATTACCGGCACCTCGTTCAAACCTGCCAGATTTGCCGCCCTCCAGCGCCTTTCGCCAGCTATAATCTGATACTTGCCGTCGTCCATGGGACGCACAAGAATGGGCTGCAATATTCCCTGAGCAAGAATGGAGTCCGCTAGTTCCTGCAAACTTTGATCAATAAAATATCTCCTGGGCTGGGCGGGATTTGGCATGATTTCATTGATTGGCAACTTTTGTGGAGCAACATCTTCCGCACTTTTGGCAGCGCCATTAAACAGGGCGTCCAGCCCTCTGCCCAAACCCTTGTTAATACTCATGACATCCCCTTTATTGACAAAGTTATTATTTTAACTGCACCATTATCCAGAGGAGAGTAATCATGCAGCAAAATATCCTTTATCTGACAGATAAAAATGGAAACCTCAAGGCAGTGCAAATATCCGTGGATTTATGGAACCAATTAAAACCCTTGTTGTCCAAAACCAGAAATTCAGCTTCTCCAGAACCAGTTGGAAACGACATGGAAGCATTTGAGCAATTTATACAATACTGGGATTTCTCTTACCCATATTCTCCTTCTCTTGCATGCCCAAAATGCCATACTTCAACTTCTGACTGGCGCAATGATCCTGAAAAGCCCTTTGTTTTGGCCAATGCCAATTTTGGAGGTTTGCTGGTTTTTCACTGTATAACCTGTGGCGCAATTATAAAACAAATGCACTTCAAGGATCATGTAGCCACAGAAATTCAGGAATGAACTATTGAAGTGGTCCCCCTTTTTGCCTGTTTGTCTTTTTGATTATAATTTCTTTTGCAAGTTCTATATAGGCTTCGGCACCCTTTGATTTTATATCATAATGGATAATGGACTTTCCATGACTCGGAGCCTCTGAAAGCCGCACGTTCCTGGGGATGACCGTTTCAAATAGATGATCGGGAAAACAGCGCCTGACTTCATTTTTTACTTCTCTGGTGAGCCTGTTTCGCACATCGTACATTGTCAGGACTATGCCCAGCAGATCCAGGGAAGTATTCAATCTTTTCTTAACCTGCTCGTATGTTTGCAGCAGTTTGACTATGCCTTCCAATGCAAAAAATTCACATTGCAATGGTATCAGCAATTCTTTTGCAGCGCATAGGGCATTTAGTGTAAGCAAGCCCAATGAAGGAGGACAATCGATAATTATGAATTCATATTCATCTTCCACTTTGGAAAGGCAATCCGCCAGATAGAATTCTCTGGCCATCTTGTCCACAAGCTCAAGTTCCACCCCAACAAGGTTGGAGCTGGAAGGCAATACATCGAGAAAAGGCGCACGACTTTGGACAATACATTGGCGAACAATCTCTGGTTGATAGATCGCGGTATAAAGTTCCCCACGACCCTCTTCATCAGCCAAACCCAAACCACTTGTGCCATTTGCCTGGGGGTCACAATCGACCAACAATACTTTTTTTTCCATTACCGCCAATGATGCACCCAGATTTATGGCAGTTGTGGTTTTTCCAACGCCACCTTTCTGGTTTGCGACTGCAATAATTCGTGCCATCTTACCTCCAATGTTTCATGTGAAACAACTACAAATATCAGTGGGGACAAGTTACTTGTAAAAAATGCCTGTGGACTGGTCAAGCAAGAGTTGAAAAATCAGGCAAGAAAATGTAGGAACAAGGTAATCAAAAGGAGAAAACATGAAACAAAACATTTGCCTGGGCGTAACTGCCTTGCTCCTGGTTGGAGGTTTATTACTTCCACCAAGGACGGAAGCAGCCACAATTTCGAATGAAACGTTGACCAATGCAATTGAAAAGGTATTGCAGGAAAGACCAGACTTGATTTTGGATATTCTGAGAAAAAACAGTGAAGCAGTCCTGGATATTGCCCAACAAGGTTCCAATTTGCGGAGAAAACATAACCTTGAGGCACAATGGAAAGAAGACATGAAAAAACCCAGGCAGGTCAGGCTTGACGGCAGACCTGTATTGGGACCAAAAGATGCAAAAATCAAGATGGTGGCCTTTTCCGATTTTACATGCCATTTTTGTGAACAAGCCAGCAAGACTGTCGATAAATTACTCAATGAATTTCCAAATGAAATCAATCTAACGTTCAAACATATGCCTTTGGATGAAAAAGGGCCTGGCGGCATTGCCTCTGCATATTTTATCGCCATAGCCCAACAGGATGAAAATAAGGCCTGGGAATTTTACAAAAAAATGTTTGCTCATCGCGAAAATTTGTTGGCGGATGGTGAACCGTTCATCAAAAAAACTGCCAAAGAACTTGACCTTGACATGAAGAAGCTTGAAAAAGACGTCAAAGGCAAAAAAGTAAAAGAAATCATGACAGAGGATCAGGAAGATGCTCAAAAACTCGGTGTAGAGGGAACGCCATATTTCCTAGTAAATAATCTTGTTGTGAGAGGAGCTTTGCCACCCGAACTTTTCAGGAACGCGATCGAAATGGCAAAAAACAATCCTGTGCAACATTAATTATTATTTTGAAAGCCAGAATCGCGCCAAGCTACACCAAGAGCATCATGAGATGAAAACCTCGCCAACATGGCGAGGTTTTTTGTCAAGATACCTGGGACATTCAACTTATTTTGTGACACGCCTGATTGCAATCAGATTCTTTTTCCAATAAGAATTATCAATACACTCCATGCAAACCTTTTTGCCAGACCGAGGGCTGTGTATGAAGGACCGTGAGCCTGCGTAGATGCCTGTATGCAGCCCACGCGGTCCAGAAGCTGTCCTGAAAACCATTATGTCACCAGAGCGCATTTTTTTACGGGGAATTGATTTGCCAATTTTTGCCTGGTCGCTTGTTATGCGGGGCACTTTAATTCCATGTTGTTTGTAGGCCCACCAAATAAGGCCAGAACAATCAAATCCGCTAGTGGGGGAAGAACCTCCAAGCCGGTATTGTTTGCCAATCTGGGTATAGGCTGTTTTGACCACCTTATGGGCTTTTGCGGGAAGCGGGGGGGGAAGGGGAGATGAGGAAAAAAATCCGCACGCGGTCAGAACAAGGCTAATGCACACAAGAATAAAAAAGTTAAGTATATGCCTGCAATATATTGAGATCGTCGTCATTAGGGTGAACTTTTATTTATTTTATTTTAAAATATTTATTCGCAAACTGTTAAAAAACTTTAACGGAATAAATCACGCAAACTTGAGTTAAAAATATTTGGGGAAATATCTCAATGGGGAAATATTTAAATTTGTAAAGAAAATTATTGTGGGAATTACGTAAAACTATTGCAAGCTGTGGTAAAAGAGGCTATAGCCAAAGAAATTACCTTGTAAAGGCAGTTTCAAATGAGCAGTAGTCCCATAACGATCAAAGGCTATGTAACTGTATTGCCGCGCGATGTAGATCCAAGGCAGGCGAGTGTCGCCATTATTCAGGATAACGAAGAATACCGGGTTTTGCCGAGAGGCGCTGGCGTTGACCTGGATGATGAGGTGAATGTTCCCGTTGAAGCAACGGGCCTGCTGGAAGAATCCGACGGGATAAAATACCTTGTTGTACGCGGGTATAATGTCCTTGAGGATGATGATTGGCTGGAGGAGTAGGAAAGCTGCCTCTCCCAAATTTTCTTTCTCAAAAGCAAGGGGTTGCATTAGCAACCCCTTGCTTGGGATTTTACCACATATAAATGTCCGCCCAAATCAATAGCGGTACATTTCACCCTTGTAGGGCCCATCAACTTCCACGCCTATATAGGCAGCCTGTTCCGGGCTAAGCTTGGTGAGCTTTGCGCCCAGACGTGCCAAATGCAATCTGGCTACTTCTTCATCAAGTTTTTTGGGCAGTGTATAGACCCTGTTTTCCAGGCTTTCCTTCGCCAACTTGATCTGCGCCAGGGTCTGGTTTGTAAAGCTGTTTGACATGACAAAGCTGGCATGACCGGTAGCGCAGCCCAGATTGACCAGGCGCCCTTCGGCGAGCACGATTATGCTTTTGCCGGATTTCAGATTCCATTTATCTACCTGGGGCTTGATATTGATTTTGCTTACCCCTGGTGTTCTTTCCAGATACGCCATGTCAATTTCATTATCAAAATGCCCGATATTGCAGACAATGGCCTCGTCTTTCATCTGCTCAAGGTGCTTGCCGGTAATAACGTGGTAATTGCCGGTTGCTGTAACAAAGATATCGCCAATGGGGGCCGCGTCTTCCATGGTTACAACTTCATAGCCCTCCATTGCGGCTTGCAGCGCGCAGATTGGATCAATTTCTGTTATGAGGACTCTTGCTCCAAGGCCGCGCATGGACTGCGCGCATCCCTTGCCCACATCACCATAGCCGCAGATTACAACCGCCTTGCCAGCCACCATTACATCGGTTGCGCGTTTAATGCCATCTGCCAGGGATTCCCTGCAGCCATAGAGATTGTCGAATTTTGATTTTGTAACCGAATCATTGACGTTGATGGCAGGGAACAGGAGCTTGCCTTCTTTTTCGAGCTGGTAAAGCCTGTGCACGCCCGTAGTGGTTTCTTCGCTTACGCCACGCATGGCCGAGGCAACTTTTTGCCAGTGTCGGGGTTCTTTTTTGAATCGCAGGGCCAGGCGATCAAGTATGCACTGCAGTTCATGATTGTCTGTTTTTTGCTCCAGAATGGATTGATCATTTTCTGCATCCACACCCATATGAATCATCAATGTGGCATCGCCGCCATCATCAACGATCATGTCCGGCCCAGAGCCATCCGGCCAGGTCAGGGCCATTTCGGTGCACCACCAATAATCTTCCAGGCTTTCACCTTTCCAGGCAAAAACCGCTGCAAGACCCATATCGGCTATGGCGGCTGCCGCATGATCCTGGGTGGAGAAAATATTGCAGGAGGCCCAGCGGATGTCAGCGCCAAGAGCGTGCAATGTCTTGATCAGCATTGCTGTCTGGATGGTCATGTGCAGCGAACCAGTAATTTTTTTGCCGGCAAGGGGCTTTTCAGAACCATATTTGCGTATGCATTCCATAAGACCGGGCATTTCCTTTTCGGACAACTGCATTTCCTTGCGGCCAAATTCCGCCAAATCAATGGCGGCAACCTTGTAAGGCAAATCAAGATCTAGTTCCCTTGTCATATACTCTCCTGTTCAATAATGGATGTTGGTGCGGATTTTTCCCGCACTTTGGTACAAAATCAAGCCCTTGCCGTGATCAAGAATAATTTGTGATTGTTCCTTACAGGCTGTTCATGAATACCAAGCAAGGTAAAGCCTGCAAGCTTCAAAAAACCCTGGAGTTCCATTTCTTCAAATCCAAGCCATTGGTCACCATAACGATTGCGCATCGTCTCATCATTATGCCGCTTGAATTCGCTTAAAAAGAGAATTCCATTCGGTGCCATAATTCGGAATACTTCGGCCAAACTGTTGGCCGGGCTAGGTAAATGATGAAGAACAAGATTTAGACAGGCAAAGTCGGCTTCTTTATCGGCAAGTGGCAAATGCCTCAATTCCCCTATGCGCAAGCTTACAACATCATCTGTCAATTTGTCGGCCTCAAATCTGCGTTTGCAAAGTTCAAGCATTTTTGCGGAACCATCAACCCCAATAATCATTTGGGATTTTTCCAGCAGTGCTTTCAATACGCCGCCTGTTCCGCAACCAAGGTCAACAGCTGTGCCACAGGGTTGTGGCAGGGCATTGATAACGGCGCTCGAAAGGTCAAAATCTCCCAGCACTTCCCTGTTCAATTCATCCCAGTGCTCTGCCACGCCATTGAAAAATTGCCTTGTTCTATTTACACGTTCCTCAATTACCCTGGCAGCCATCTCCAGATCACTTGAAAAAATTTGGGAAGGTGTAACGAAGGGTAGAGCTGCATCGAGGAATTCCCTTGCACGACCAGTTTTGGGGGATTGATAAAATACCCAGAGGCCATCCCTGCGCGAAAGCAACAATCCGGCTTCCGAAAGGATTTTCAAATGCCGGGAAACGCGGGATTGTCCCATATTGAGTATCTGCACAAGCTCATTGACGGATAGTTCGTAATGAAGCAAAATATTTGCAAGTCTCAAACGAGTTTCATCTGCAAGAGCCTTGAAAAATAATAATCCCATTTTTTCACCTATATCAAGTTGGCCTTATATGTATGCGTATTTCCTGATATGGTCAAGCAGCTGCCATGCTGGATTGAAAAACTTGCAGAAAGGGGGAATATTCAATTTTTATGTCAAGAAAGAGACAAAGATATTTGAGATATCTTAAATCCGCGAGATATCGGTCGGATAATTTGCAGGAAGCAATTACAGGACTGCTTGCGGCCATGGGGGGAGATCCCCAAAAAGCCAAACTTGCAAGTCTCTGGCAAAGCTGGAGTGAGATTTTGGGCGAAGATCTGGCTTCAATGGCATTTCCCCTGGGAACTGAAAAGAATCACCTGCTTGTTGGCGCCGAAGATGCCCTGGCCATGCAGGAAATTCAATTTCAAAAAGATGAAATAAGGGAAAAGGTGAACGTCTGGCTGGGCAATGAGTATTTTGAGGATGTGCGCATCAGCCTGATGTTTGGCCAAAAAGCCAGGGACGGTTTGCCGGCTCGCCAGATTGGACCAGAAGCGGTGCAAAGCCAGGAAAAGCAGCCCGAAAATGTTTTACATGGAACATATCTTGAAAATATGGATCCGAATTCCGCTGTTGCACGGGCTTATGCCCTGTATGTGGCGAAAAAATGACAGCAAGAATCAAAAGGCGTGCCCGGATGGGCACGCCTTTTGATTCTTGCTGATATGTAATTGTTATGAATTCTTCATTTCCTGGATAAGTCCTGTCAGCTTGTGGGCCTGGTTTGCAAGGTCCGCGACTGCCTGATTGGCTTCGGCCATGGCCTCGGCTGTAAGCCTGGACATATCGTTGACTTCCGTAATGGAACGGTTGATTTCCTCGCTGGCTGCGGATTGTTCCTCACTGGCCGCGGCAATTGCCTGAACCTGATCGGAAGTTGACTCAACCGTTGCCACGATTTCCTCAAGGGCTACTCCAGACTGGTTGGCAAGTTCGGTTGCTTCGCTGATACGCTGGACTGCATTGTCAACAGCGCCCATGCTCTTGTCCGTGCTTTCCTGAATGGCGCGGATTGCATTGCTTACATCAAGGGTCGATGTCATTGTCTTTTCAGCCAGTTTGCGCACTTCATCGGCAACAACCGCAAATCCGCGTCCGGCCTCACCCGCGCGGGCCGCTTCAATGGCCGCGTTCAGGGCAAGCAGGTTTGTCTGGTCGGCAATGTCGCTGATCACGCCCATGATCCGATTAATATCCTGCGCGCGTTCATTAAGCTGGGCCATATCGTCCTTGAGCTGCAGGGAGACCTGATGCACTTCGCTGATGCTCTGCACAACCTGCTGCACGACATGTTCGCCGGCTTCGGCTTTTTGCTTGGTGTCGGAAGAAGCGGTGGAGGCCGAACCGGCATTGCGGGCAACTTCCTGAACCGTGGCATTCATCTCGTTCATGGCAGTCGCAGCTTCCTGCAGGCGCTGGGCGGATTCCGCAGCGCCGCGATCGGACTGCTCGATCTGGGCCGAAAGCTCAGTTGAAGCGGAGCTGATGATTTCAACCATTCCTTCAAGCTGGTTGGCAGCTGCAAGCATACCATCGCGCTTGGCGCTCTCGGCCCTGCGGGCTGCTTCTTCCGCGCTGGCCATGGCTTTCTGCGCTTCCACGGTTGCCTGCTGGGCCTGTTCCGATTTTTGCTGGGCTTCGGTTATATTGCTCTTGAGGGAGCTTACCATCGAGCGCAGGGCATCCGCCAGCTTGCCGGTTTCATCTGTGGTACGAACATCAAGTTCAAGACTCATGTCGCCATCCGCCACTGCTTCGGCAAATTGCTGCGTCTCGGAAAGGGGCTTGACAATCATGCGGGTAATGAAAACGGCAACGATAATGCCTAACAGAAGAACGGCCAGATTCAATATCAGCACTACATTGGTTGCATTTGAAAGGGATGACGATGCTTCGTTTACCAGTTTCGTGGCATTTTGGGTCGTCAATTCGGCCATCTGAACCGATTCCTCAAGCATTTTATAGAAGAAGTCTATCCTTGCCTTGGCCTGTTTGCCATATTCTTCCTGCAGAAGCGCCAATTTTTCCGCGTTATTTGAGAAATTTTCGTAAATCCTCATGGTTTCGTTAAACATGTCGCGGCATTCCTGACGAGCAAGATTCGGCAAAATTTTCTTGAAGTCGGCTGCAATGCCCGGCAATTTATCGCGTGTTTTCGAAAATTCCTGCATGTCGGAATTGCGCTCGGCAATAAGCAATTCTTCGAGAATGTTTCCAACCCGTTCCTGAATGAAGGCGGTATCAGCCATATTCTGGGAATATTTCCCAACAGAGTTATAATCTCCGCTATTCAGAAAGGCCCGCTGTGTCTGACTCATTGTTTTAATCAGATTGCCAAGCATATTTTCCGCCTCGTTGCCGGTCTTGATCATTTCGGCGGTTATTTGCTGCACGTCATCAAGCACAAATTTGCCCTTTCGGATCATTTCTTCATACTGATTGACGTCCTTGCCCATCTGCTCAATAAAATTATGGGTATTCTGGTAGAAATTCTTTTTGTTGATATCATTTAGCTGGACAAGATTTTTCTTGAGATTTTCAAGATAATCCATCGCTTTGGGCAAGTCTCGTCCATCCCGGCCCAAAAAGAAAATTCTGGTATAGTATGCTCCCAGAAGCAGATTGTTCTGCAATTTGGAATACGCCACCATCCTTGGCACTCGATCCCCGGATATTGTATCGGACACTTCGCTGCCTGAGCTCATTGCCCGAAAGGCCATAAAGCCCAAAATCAAGGTCAGAAAGAGAATGATGCAAAATCCGCCGCCGATTTTTTTGCCTAGAGTCATTATGCTCCTCCCCTGCAATGGCGAAATAGCGCAGAAAAATTAGTTGTCACAAAATTTTACTCTTGTTTGCTTAACGGCAGTTGGCTACCGAAATTTAGATTTATGGCCGTCTTTTACAGATAAATATCTTTTGCGCTCAGGTAATTTTGCACATAATCCCTCACTCCTGCCTCAAGGGTGGTAAAAGGATGCGGATAGCCAGCAGAGACCAGGCGGGCAATGTCAGCGCAGGTATAATTTTGATACTTGTCTTCAAGTTCGGCCGGCATGGGCACATAATCAATCGCGCATGGCCGACCCATTGCAGCAAATACGGCTTCCCCCAGGCTTTTGAAAGTGCGCGCCATGCCAGTGCCCACATTCAGGATGCCATTTGCTTGCGGATTATCCAGAAGCCAGGCAATCAGGCGCACGCAGTCTTTCACATAAACAAAATCGCGTTTCTGGCATCCATCCGCTATGGCCGGATCATTGGAGGCGAAAAGCCCTAGCCGCCCAGTTTTGCCGATTTGCTCAAAGGCCTTGGCAATCACGCTTTGCATTGCACCTTTGTGGTATTCATTTGGGCCATAAACATTAAAAAATTTGAGGCTGGCAACGCTTTCAAGCAAGTTTTCCCGCAAGAGCCACAAATCCATAAGCTGCTTGGAATAACCGTACATGTTCAAGGGACGAAGTTCGGGCAAAACCTCAAGCTTGTCGGAAAAACCAGAACTTCCGTCGCCGTATGTTGCGGCCGAGCTTGCATTGATAAATCTTGCGCCCTTTTCAAGGGCAAAGCAGCACAAATCACGACTGTAATGGAAATTGTTTTCCATAAGAAAGTCGGCATCGCTTTCCGTGGTCGAAGAGCAGGCGCCAAGATGGACAATGGCGGATATATCGAAGGGCAGGGCATTTTCGCGCGCAAGATCAATAAAGCGATCCCTGTGCATATAATCCGCGTATTTGCGCTTGACCAGGTTTTGCCATTTGGAACTGTCGGCAAGATTATCGACAACAAGAATGTCGTCCCTGCCAAGACTGTTCAACTGCCACAACAGGGCGCTCCCGATAAAGCCCGCGCCTCCAGTTACCACTATCATCCGGCACCCTCGCAATTCTGGCTTTTTGGATTGCCGCTCAATGCGGCGGAATAGTATTCTTATTTGTTCAGTTGGATTAAACAGGAGCATAAGAGTCCGTCAAGGCTAATGCAAGCCTGTATTGATGAATTTGCCGGGATTTTTGACAAATTCTGGTGGATGACATATTGAAAACAAGGAATTATGCAACATTTTCGCATAAAAATTACTGGCCAAAAAGGAGCTTGTAGATATGTCCAGAAAATCAGCCTTGCAGGGCATTTCCAAAATTTGGCTGCCATTTATCCTGGCCGCTTTCACGGCTTTGCCAGCCTGCGCAATGCCGGCAAAACAGGGCAAAGCCGCCGGCTCCACAACATTTGAACAAATGGACAAGGACAATGACGGCAAGGTTGTTCTGGAAGAATTCCGCACGGCCTTTCCCAACATGAACGAAAAAGCTTTTGTTGTCATAGATAAAAATGGCGATAGCGGCATTGAGCGCGCGGAATGGTACGAATTTATCGAGGGCCATGCCAGGGGCATGCAGCCGGCAAAAATGCGAGAAGGCGCGCCAATGAACAACATCCCTGGCGATCCCATGATACCGCCGCCGGATTCCAACGATTTGCCGCTGGTAAGGCCGCCTGCGGATTTTTAACCATTGTAATTTGGGATTATATTTATGAGCATGGTGGATTTGCGGCTGGTCAAGCTCGAAGAGAACGGATTTTTTCAGGAAAAGCGTCTTGAGGAAATGAACCAGGCTCTTTTGTCGCAGCAGGCCCAAATTGATAAGCTGGCGAAACAGCTGGAAGAATTGCGCAAGCAGCTGGCCGGCTTGCGTGATGAACTGACAAGCGAAGGACCGGCCAACGACCCGCCGCCTCATTATAATCAGGCAAAATAAACAAACAGGAGGAGGCGTTCATGAACATTATTATCTTTGGCCCCAACGGCAGCGGCAAAGGCACGCAAGGCGAACTGATAAAACAGAAATTCGGCAGCCTCGCGCATATCGAATCGGGCGCAATTTTCCGTGAACACATTGGCGGTGGCACGGAGCTTGGCAAAAAAGCCAAAAGCTATATCGACAAGGGCGACCTTGTTCCGGACGACATTACCATACCCATGGTTCTGGAAACCCTGAAAACAAAGGGCAAGAACGGCTGGCTGCTCGATGGTTTTCCCCGCAATATGGCCCAGGCCGAAAAACTGTGGGAAGCCCTGCAGAAAGACGGCATCAAGCTTGATTACGTTGTGGAAATCAAGCTTCCGCGCCAGATAGCCAAAGACAGGATCATGGGCCGGCGCATCTGCAAGACCAACAATAACCACCCGAACAACGTCAACATAGATGCCATCAAGCCCTCTGGCGACAAATGCCGGGTCTGTGGCGGCGATCTCTCCACCAGGAGCGACGACCAGGACGAAGCCGCAATTTCCAAACGGCATGACATCTATTATGATGAAAAAAATGGCACACTGGCAGCTGCCGGTTATTTTCACAAACTGGCCGACGAAGGCAAGACCAAATACATCGAGCTTGACGGAGCCGGCACAATCGATTCCATTCGCGAAAAACTGCTTTCACAACTGAAGTAAGCTGGCAGGCGGCCGTCCCCGTGGGCGGCTGCCTTTTCGGGGGTTGTTATGGCCATTCTGGTTCCGGGCGGCGCGGGTTATATAGGTTCGCACAATGTGAAAACCCTTCTTGAAAATGGTCGTGAAGCTGTTGTGATAGACAATCTGCTGACCGGCCATCGCCAGGCCGTTCCCCGCGAAGTACCTTTTTACAAGGGCGATATCCGCAATCCCGCGGATCTTGACAAGATATTCGCCAATCACCGGATTGACAGCGTCCTGCATTTTGCCGCCAGTTCCCTCGTGGCTGAAAGCATGGTTAAGCCTCTGGACTACTTCAACAACAATGTCCTTGGAATGCAAAGCCTGCTTGCCGCCATGGTTCGCCACGAGGTGGACAAAATTGTCTTTTCATCTTCCGCAGCCGTTTATGGAAAAGCCGAAAAAATGCCCATAGAGGAGGATGCGCCGCTTTTGCCAACAAACCCTTACGGCGAAAGCAAGCTGATGATGGAAAAAATGATGCGCTGGACAGCCCTTGCCCATGGTATGCGCTATGTGATCCTGCGCTATTTTAATGTGGCCGGCGCCTGGCCGGGAGGCGAAATAGGGGAAGACCACAGGCCGGAAAGCCATCTTCTGCCCCTTATCCTGCAAACAGCGCTCGGCAACCGTCCCCATATCGCCATTTATGGCGAGGACTATCCAACGCGCGACGGCACCTGCATTCGCGATTACCTGGATGTAACCGATCTGGCCGATGCGCATGAACGCGCACTGAATCATCTTGAAAATGGCGCCGAAAGCCTGGTTTGCAATTTGGGCAATGGCCAGGGCTATTCCGTAAGGGAAATGATCGATGTCGTCCGCAAGGTTACAGGCCGCGATTTTCCCGTCAGGCATGAAGCGCGGCGGCCGGGCGATCCACCAATGCTGATTGCTTCCTCAAAAAAAGCCCATGACGAGCTTGGCTGGCAATCGCAAAAAAGCCTTGAAGACATGATCGCCTCCGCCTGGGATTGGCACAGACTGCATCCAGCCGGTTATGGGGATTAATCAGGATTTAGAGTTGCGCGACCAGCGGTATTCCCTTCTTACCGCCCTCCTTTTCATCTCCCGTGCCTGCAAGGGCGCGCAGCTGGCTCATTGATTGCTCCAGGTTTTGCGGGTCGCTCACATCCTGGCATAAAAAGGCATTTATTTTGGGCATTGCGCCAATTGCCTCGTCAATCTCGGGATTTGAGCCTCTCTGGTATGCGCCAATATTGACCATATCCTCCACGCGCCGGAATGTGCTCATCCTGCGCGTAACAACACGCCCGGCCACAATATCTTCCCGCGGGCAGATGTCGCTGCGCAAACGGGAAATCGAACGCAGAACGTCAATAGCGGGAAAGTGCCCCTGGTCGGCAAGATCGCGCGTCAGCACAATATGCCCATCCAGAATGGAACGCACGGAATCCGCTATTGGCTCATTGAAATCATCGCCATCGACAAGCACGGTGTAAATTCCCGTAATCGTGCCCTTTGCGGAGCGTCCCGCCCTTTCCAGAAGCTTGGGCAGGTGCGCGAAAACAGAAGGCGTATAGCCCTTGGTGGTTGGCGGCTCGCCAACGGCCAGGCCAACTTCCCGGGCAGCCATGGCGAAACGCGTAACCGAATCCATCATCAAAAGCACGTCCATGCCCTTGTCGCGAAAATATTCAGCTGCAGCTGTCGCCGCGTATGCCGCGCGCATACGCACAAGTGGCGACTGATCAGAAGTTGCGATAACCAGGACCGAGCGGGCCATGCCTTCCGGGCCAAGATCGCGTTCCATGAATTCCACAACTTCCCTGCCACGTTCACCAATCAGGGCAATGACGTTGACATCGGCCTTGGTATAGCGTGCCATCATGCCCATCAAGGTGGATTTGCCCACCCCGGACCCGGCCATGATGCCCACGCGCTGGCCCTTGCCAAGTGTGATCAGGCTGTTGATGCAACGCACGCCCACATCAAGAATATCTGTAATGCGCGGCCTCATCAGGGGGCTGGGCGGATCGGCGTAAAGCGGCGCCAGGCCAGGCTGCCAGGTTTCCATGGCCTTGTGGGCCCATTGCGGCACAAATTGCGCCTGGAGTTCGTGCTGCCGCTGAAAATCCGCGGCCGCATTCTGGTTTTGCGGCAAGGGCGATGTGTAGATTTCCGCGCTGATTGGCGGCCCGGCATCAAGCGGCGAGCCAAAGGCGTCAAGGGCGCGTCCCAGAAGATGCGGACCCACGGGAAAAACGGGCGGCAGGCTGGTATTGCGAATCAGGCTTCCCGGTCTGATGCCGCGCATATCGCCGTAGGGCATGAAAAGCAGGTTATTGTCCGCAAAACCCACAACTTCTGCCGCAATTCCCTCGCTTTCGTCTTCTGGCAGCATGTGGCAAACAGCGCCAAGCGGGGCGCGCAGGCCCCCCCCCTGGGCCACAAGGCCAACAACCTTGTTGACCTTGCCGTAAATACGCATTGGTGAACTCTGGGCCAGAAGCTTCTGGCAGGCAGCGGGGTCAAGTTTCATTATCTGGTCCTTCCGGCAGCAAAATGGCTATGATGAACCGCCCAGGGCGGCAAATTTTTCCAGGCCAGGCCAAGTTCGCGCTCATGCTGGCGCTCAAGCGGATTATGGGCCGCAAGCAGGGCATGGAAAGCTGGAGAATGGTTCATTTCCACAAGATGACAAAGCTCGTGCAGGCAAAGCTGATCAAGCAATATGGGCGCAAGCAGCAATCCGCGCCAATTAAGGCAAATTTTGGGCATTTGCCTGTCGCGTCTGGAACAGCTGCCCCAACGTCTGCGCTGGTCGCCAATTCGCACGGCAAAATCGCCAGCACCGAGTTTCTGCCCCATTTCACGCAGCCGGGCTGGCAATATTTCCCCGGCAAGCAATTTGGCAAAAGACTGCAGCAGCAAAATATGCAGGGCCGAACCTCGTTCAGGGCCAAAAACACGCAATTCCGCGCCAGTTTGCAAAAGGCATAATCGCCTGGAGCCATCCTCGGCCATGACACAGCGCTCGCTTCTGCGGGCATGCTGCGTGGCCTGTGAATATTCGCCGCAATGTTCAAGCCTGAAAAGCAAATTGGCGGCGGGAAATTGAATATATTCGGGTAAAAGGCCCATTGGTTCAACTTGCCACAAGCCAATGGCCATGTAAAGCGGCTGGCATGGAATCTGCTACTTACAGGACAAAACAAATAAAATCGGGAAATTTCTTCCCTTTTTGCAATCTATTGCATAAACAGCAAATTTGGAGAATCAGAAATGCAGATCAATTCCGCCTATCAGAGTCAGAATCTTTGGGATCTTGGCGCCATATCATCCGTTGAATCCAACTCGAATTCCACTTCCCTGATCTCTTCCGACAATCAGGGCGACACGGTTGAAATTTCCAGCGAGGCCCGCAGGCTTTTCTCGGAAGCCATCCATAAATACGACAGGCCTGCAACATCCTCTGCCAATAGCGAAACCAAAGAGGATCAAGGCGAAACAGCCGGTGAGGATTCAGCAGGAGAAGGCGGACCCCAGGGCAGCGGCGCGCAGGGCGCGGGCGGTTCTTCCTCCTCTTCCTCCGACAGGGTGCAACAGATCAAAAACCAGATCCAGTCCCTCAAGAGCCAGCTTGCCTCGCTGACTTCCGGGATGGCCAAAACAGGCTCCATTGATGAAGGCTCGATGAGCAAGGTTTCCGCCCTCAATGCCCAGATTGCGGCCCTGGAAGCCGAATTGAACGCAATGGAGGCAGCGGGTTAGTGTCAGATACTGACGGAAAATTTCTGCATTTTCAACATATCTGGCGGGCATTCCCGGGCATTGACACAATGAAGCCGCAGCTTGTCCGCTGCTGAAATTACGGTTGCGCAAATGTTTTTGGAGAGGATGTTTTCCCGCCATCCCCTGCCCGCAAGCATTTGCATGGCGGGCAGTCCGGGGGCCTTATGGCCCCCTTTTAGCTTTTGCGTTCCAAAACAACCCCGTACATCCCGTCAAGCCAGAGATGCTCGTGCGGCGTCTGCCATTCGGCACAAAGCGAAAAATTGCTGTTTTCAGCCAGGAATTCACGCGCGGCAAGCTCGTTCTCCACAGGGTTGAGCGTGCAGGTGATATAGGCCAGTTTTCTGCCGGGCTGCAATTTCGCGGCCATGCCTGCCAGGATTGAGCCTTGCAGCTTGCGCAGTTCAGCGAATTTTGCCATGTCTGCGACAATATCCGGCCGGCGCCCAAGCACGCCCAGGCCGCTGCAGGGAACATCCAGCACGATATTGCCGTCCCAGCTTGTGGAATTCCTGGCCGCGTCTGCCAGCATAATTCCGGGAACCCGCACGCCAAATTTCTCGCAATTTTTGGCAAGCGCGGAAAGCCTTTTTTCCGAAACATCGCTGCACAATTCCACATTGACCCCAGCGCGCAAAAGGGCCAGGGTTTTGCCGCCAAAGCCTGCGCAGCAATCCCAAACAGGCTCCTGCCATTTATCAAGTCCGAGTTCATGCAAAATATGCCAGGAAGCCGGGGCCTGTGAAAAAACCTGCCCGGCATTGCGCAAGGCCAGGGTGTTTTCCGGCAAACATCCGGGAGCAAAGCAAAAGCCATTGTCCAGCCTTGCGTCGCAAGCCTTTTCCAGTTGCAGCAACACATCTTTCGAAGCCGCAGGGCCAGGCAAAAGGCCGCTCCAGGGGCGTTTGTTGCTCCTTTGCAGCAAATTCATGGCGTTTTCAAGGCCATAAGCGCTTTGCCAGAGTTCGGCAACCAGCAAAGGTATGCTGTAATAGATGGCCTGCCCGGCAAATGTGCCGTTTTCATACCAGGCCGGATTTTCAATCTCGTCCTTGCGCCTTTGCGCATTGCGCAGGAATCCGTTGGCCACGGCGGACAATTTGCCATAGCTTTGCGAGACTTGTTCCACCGCGCTGTTTATGGCTGCGTATGCCGGTATTTTTTGCTGAAAGAGCAGGCTGTAAAGCGCGATATTCAGAATATCCTGCATGGCCGCTGGAAGGGAGGCCGGTTTGGCCAAAAACTTGTTTGCAATATAATCCAGGCGGATCCTGTTTCTGCACACGCCATAAAACAATTCGCTGGCAAGGTTTTTTTCCGCTTGCGGCAATGAACTGCCAGCAAGCGCGCCATCCAGCGCCTCCTGGCCGGTTTTGCCCTGGCGCAGCGCCCTAAAGGCCTTTAAAGCCAGGCCACGCGCATCGTTTTTTAGATTTTTGGGGAGTGAGTTTCTGCTCATTCAATGAACTGCCTGAGCACATTTTCCAGAAAAGGCATCGGCACAAGCGTATCGTGGCATGGCCCCTGGGGACGTCTGTTGAGAATGCCGTAAACGGGCAACGGATAACTATCCTGGATGCCGCTTGCAAGGTCCCTTTCGCAGGCCACGGCAATAATCAGGCGCGGCTTGCACTCGACCACAATCTTGCGGGCTATTGTGCCGCCAGTGGCAATGGCCATCCTGAAGCCATATTTTTCCTGCATATCCAGCAGCTTCCCCACCTGGCAACTGCCGCAGCGGCGGCAATTTTGCGGCTGAAAATCAAGCCGTACGGAGCAGGAGCTTGCCTGGACGCAATGGGGCAGCAGCAAAAGCAGGTTCCCGGCCGCGACCTTTGGATGATTGGCAAGCACAAGCTCATTGTTGACCTTGATAAAGGAACGGCGCACCCGGCTTTTGTCAATGCCGAAAAACTTGCCCGTTATTTCCATTAACGGCAAAAAAAGCCGGATCAGGATTTGCTTGACCGAACTGATGCCAGGCAAATTGCGGCGCGTATGGACATGAAAAATGAGACTCCCGCAAAGCCAGGCCAACAGTACAATTATCAGGCTGCCGAATGTTATGCTGGCTGCTTCCAGCCACGCATTGGTCACGCCCAGCCAGGGAATGATGAAAAAAAGCAGGATGCACAGGCAAATGGCCACACAGGAGGCGAACATCAGCCCGATAAATATCCTTTTTCGCCCCCCCTGGTATTCCTCGCCTTCCAGGGAAATTCGGGGCCTGCAAATAAATTTCAATATGCCTTACCGCAAATGCCCTGCGGACAGGCCCGCAGGTGACCGTTGATAAAATCCCTGGACGTCGTCTCTTTTTTGCCAGGCTTGCATAGCCGCGCAATTTTGAGCCACTTGTCGCCACAGGCAACTTTGAGGCCTTCCCTGTCCCTGCAAACAAGACCGGGAGAAACACCCTCGCAGGGGGTGCCGACCTCGGCCTCATAAAGCAGAACCGGTTGCGGCGCCAATCCGTCAAATTCAAGGGTGACATGCGCGCAGGGCCAGGGAAATGTACCCCTTATTCTGGCTTCGATTTCGCCTGCGCTTTTGCTCCAGTCAATGATGCCGTCTTCCTTGCCAAGCTTTCTGGCGTATGTGGCCGCGGCATCATCCTGGGGCAAGGATCGCGCCGTGCCTGCCGCAATTTCATCCAGCGTGGCCACCAGGAGCCTGCCGCCATCCCTGGCCAATTCATCGGTCAGGCTCTGGCAAGTATGCCTGCCAATGGGCACGGATTTTTTGGCATATACCGCGCCTGCATCCAGAGCCTCGACAACATCCATTATGCTCACGCCAGTGGCCGCGTCTGGCTGCCAGTTTTCCATAATGGCGCGGGCAATTGGCGCCGCCCCCCGGTAGGCAGGCAAAAGGGAGGCATGAACATTTATCGTGCCCAGGGGGGGAATTGCCAGTATGGCATTGGGTATCAAAAGACCGTAAGCCGCCACCACCATCAAGTCCGGCTGCATTGCCTTCAGGCGTTCAGCGGCTTCATCATTGCGCAGGCTGGCAGGCTGGTAAAGCTCAAGTTCAAGCTTTTCGGCCATCCGGGCGCATTCGCCCTTAATCACCCTGTGCCCGCGGCCGCTTTGACGATCGGGCTGGGTCACCACGCCAGCCAGCCTGCCTCCTTTCCAGGCGGCCAGGATTTCCAGCACAATTGCCGCGAAATGCGGTGTGCCGAAAAATACCATCCTTATCGGGGATTTTTGTCCGACTGCCGCTTCAGCCATTTTTTAACCCTGGTATCGTAAAGATTGCGTTTAAGTCTGCTAATATGGTCAATGAAAAGCTTTCCGTCCAGATGATCATATTCATGCTGGACAATAATGGCTTCATAGCCTTCAAGGATTTCATCAATTTGCGTGCCGTCTTGTAAAGTCGCCGTAAGGCGCACCTTCTCCGACCTGGGAACATCGGCCCGATAGCCAAGAGGAACGGAAAGGCATCCTTCCTGCTCGCTAACAACAGTTTCGCCCAAAAGCTCAAGTCTGGGGTTTATCAGCACCCTGGGCTTTTTCACCTCTTCCGCGGCCTGGGGGTCCATGACCAGCAAACGCTTGCTTACGCCTATCTGGGGCGCGGCCAGGCCAACGCCTGGCGCGGCATACATGGTTTCCAGCATATCATCGCAAAGCTGGCGAATCTCGTCCGTTATTTCCTCAACAGGTTCGCAAACCACTTTCAGGCGTTCGTCGGGATATTTTACGATCTCGAGAATCATGCATTTATTCCGGCTTTTTTTCTCCGGCCGTACCGGGTTTTTCGCACAGTTTCAGGCCTAGCTCACGCAGCTGGGCAGGGCTTGCCTTGTCCGGCGCATTGGTCAAGAGACAGGTTGCCTTCTGGGTTTTGGGGAAGGCAATGACATCGCGAATGCTGCTTGCGCCAGCAAGAAGCATGACAAAGCGATCCAGGCCAAAGGCAATGCCGCCATGCGGGGGCGCGCCGTGCTCCAGGGCCTGGACAAGGAAACCGAACTGCTCCCTGGCGTCTTCAGGCGTGAAGCCGAGGGCCTCGAACATGGCCATCTGCTCATCTGCCTGGTGGATACGGATGCTGCCGCCGCCAACTTCATTGCCGTTCAAGACCATGTCGTACGCCCTGGCCATGGTATGTCCGGGATCTGTAGTCATTTTTTCAATATCGCCCGGCGCGGGCTGGGTAAACGGATGATGGCAGGCCACATAGCGCTTTTCTTCCTCGTCATATTCAAAAAGCGGAAAGTCCGTTACCCACAAAAAATTGAATTTGTCCTCATCAATCAGGCCAAGCTTGCGGGCCAGGTGAACACGCAAATTGCCCAGCGCGGCATTTACCATTGCCGGGTCGCCGGCCTGGAAGAATACAATGTCGCCTGTTTCAAGGGCCAGTCTTTCGGCCAGATTCTTTCTTTCCGTCTCCGAAAGGAATTTGGCAATCGGGGACTGCCATTCGTCTTCCCGGATCTTTATCCAGGCCAGCCCCCTGGCCCCGTAAATTTTCACAAATTCTGTAAGGTCGTCTATTTCCTTGCGTGTCAGGCTTTCGCCTCCCTTGACCTTCATGGCCTTGACCAGGGGCGCGGTTGCAAAAAGCTTGAAGCCAGATCCACGCACAATATCGGTCACATCCTCAAGTTCCATGCCGAAACGGGTGTCTGGTTTGTCCACGCCATATTTTCTCATGGCTTCTCCCCAGGTAAGGCGCGGAAAGGGCAGCGGCAAATCCTTGTCCAACACATTTTTAAAGACGTATGCCATCAGTTTTTCGGCCATGCCCATTACGTCATCCTCATTTACAAAGCTCATTTCAACATCGAGCTGGGTAAATTCGGGCTGGCGGTCGGCGCGCAAATCCTCATCGCGAAAACAGCGCACAATTTGGTAATAACGCTCAAAACCCGCAACCATCAGCATTTGCTTGAAAAGCTGCGGAGACTGGGGCAGGGCATAAAAATCTCCCTGATTGAGCCTTGACGGCACAAGAAAATCGCGCGCGCCCTCGGGCGTGGAGCGGGTCAGGAAAGGCGTTTCGATTTCGATGAAATCCTGATCGTTCAGAAAATGCCGAATTGCCCGGGCCACCTTGTGGCGCAGGAAAAAATTAGCCTGCATGGCCGGACGTCGCAAATCAAGATAGCGCCAGGCAAGGCGCAGGTTTTCCCCGGCGTCAACCCTGTCCTCAATGGGGAAGGGCGGGGTTTTGGAAGTGTTGAGCAACTTCCAGTCGTTGACCACAACCTCGATCTCGCCCGTGGGCAGGGCAGGATTGGTCATGCCTTCCGGCCTTTCGCGAACCGTTCCCCGGATGGCGATTACATATTCCGAACGCAGGATATGCGCTTCCTCATGGGCTTTTGGCGCGTGATCGGGGCTGAAAACAACCTGGGTGAGTCCCTTGCGATCCCGCAAATCGGCAAAAATAAGGCCGCCATGATCGCGGCGATATTGCACCCAGCCCATCAGGCAGACGTCCTTGCCCATGTCGCCGGCATTCAGGCTGCCGTTGTCGTGGCTTCTTTTCCAGTCGCCGAGATCACTGATAAATTTTTGATGTTCCTGCTGCAAGTCTTGAATTTGCTCGTTCATCGAAGGCCCTTTTATCAAAATTTGTTCTTTGCTGTAAAAAATGGCATTTCGGCCATTTTGCGGCAAACGCTCCGCTCATGGCCGAAAAAATTCTTGCCGGTTGAACACCTTGCGTCAACCTTTTATTCGCAATAATGCTTCATTTATTTTCATAAAGCTTGTCATTCAGCCAGGATACGACCCTGTTTTGTAAAACTTTTTCCTGAACGCCGTCCCGCATATCTTTCATGGTCAGGCTGCCTTCTTGTGCTTCGTCGCTGCCAATAATGATGCAAAACCTGGCGCCAGTTTTCGAAGCCTGGCGCAACTGGCTTTTCAGGCTTGTGGACTGCCAGCCCATTTCGCCGGAAAAATTCGCATCCCGCAAATCCTCGCTCAATTCAAATGCCGCGTCCCGCACGGAATCATCAAGCGCAATCACAAAAAAATCGGGCACCGGCGCGGATATCTCATTCATCAAAAGCGCCAGCCTTTCCATGCCGCAGGCAAAGCCCACGCCTGGCACATCATCGCCCCCAAGCTGTTTTGCCAGCCCATCGTAACGGCCTCCGCCAGCGACAGCCGTTTGCGAGCCAATGTCATCGCTCGTTACTTCAAAAGTCGTCCTGCAATAGTAATCCAGGCCGCGGACAAGATAATGATCGATTTCATAAACGATTTTCCGGCGTTCCAGCAAAAGGCGCACTGTTTCAAAATGTTCCCGGCAATCACTGCAAACATGATCCTCAAGATGGGGCACATTCTGCAGCAGGCTCCTGCATTCGGCTTCCTTGCAGTCCAGAAGTCTGAGGGGATTTGTCTCCAGCCGGCGCCGGCAGTTGGCGCAAAGCCTTTCGCGCGGCACACCGGCCATGAACTTGCGCAAGGCCTCGTGATAATGTGGACGGCATTTGGCGCAGCCCAGGGAATTGAGTTTCAGGGTCAGGCCCCGGATTTCAAGGCTTTTCAAGAATGCCAGCAACATACAGATCAGTTCTGCATCAGCGTATGGGCTTTCAGTTCCAAGGCATTCGCAATTTATCTGGTGGAACTGGCGCATCCGCCCTTTCTGGGGCCTTTCGTGCCGAAACATGGGCCCCCAGGTAAAAAGCCGGCTAACCTGGCCCGGTCGCGCAAGCCCAGCCTCGATGGCAGCCCGAATCACGCCGGCAGTCGCCTCCGGCCTCATGGACATGGATCTGCCCTTGCTGTCCATGAAGGAAAACATTTCCTTTTGCACCACGTCAGTTTCCGTGCCTATGCCACGCTGGAAAAGAGCCGTGTATTCAAGGATGGGTGTGCGCAATTCCTGAAAGCCGTAGCGAGAAAATATCTTGCGCCCGTTGGCTTCAATATGTGTATAAGCCAGGGATTCCGGTTCAAAAAAGTCGGCAAAGCCCTTGATTCTGGAAAATTTTTCGCTCATCCGCATCCACCTTTGTGGTCTGGAACCTGTCCGGTTTCAGGCTTTTTTCCCGTTGTCTCCTTCCAGTCCCATTTTCGCGCATTCGCCGCAGGGCACCGGATAATTGCCGTCAAAACATGCCGTGCACCAGGAATCGGAATGCATTACCGAGCGCAAAAGGCCGGGCATACTCAGGTAGTGCAGGGAATCGACATCCAGGCGGCGCGCTATTTCATCTTCCGGATAATTTGCGGCGATAAGTTCGCCGCGCACGGAAAAATCAACGCCATAATGACAGGGGAACTTCACAGGCGGGCTGGAAATGCGGATATGCACCTCTTTCGCGCCAAGTTCGCGCAATTTTTTGACCCTGGTCATCATTGTGGTGCCGCGGACAATGGAATCGTCGACAATGCAAATTCTTTTGCCGTCAATCATTGGCCGAACGGGATTGATTTTTACGCGCACGCTGAAATTGCGCATGCTCTGGGTTGGCTGGATGAATGTCCTGCCAACGTAATGATTGCGGATCATGGCATGTTCGTAAGGCAATTCCGCGCACTGGGCAAAGCCTACCGCGGAATAGACGCCGGAATCCGGAAAAGGCATGACAAAATCGACATCGGGCGTAGATTCGTGGGCCAGCTGCCAGCCCATCTGCTTGCGGCAAACATAGACCTGTTCATCAAACACACATGAATCCGGCCTGGCAAAATAAACCATTTCAAAAATGCACTGGGAGGGCCTTTTCGGCGCAGGCAAATTCATTTTGCGGCACGTTCTGCCGTTCTTGTCCACAATCAGCATTTCGCCAGGCTCGACAGAACGCTCGTATTCGGCTTCCAGCAAGTCAAAGGCACAGGTTTCGGAAGCCAGCACAGTCGAATCGCCAAGCCTGCCAATAACAAGCGGATGAAAACCATTCGGATCCCTGACTGCCAGCAGCGTGTTTTCTGCAAGCACAATAAAACACCAGGCGCCTTTCAGCTTCGCGCAGGAGCGCTCCACGGCTTCCGGCAAATCGTGCCTGCGCATTTCGCGCACCAGGAGATGCATGAATACTTCGCTGTCATTGCCGGTCTGGAAGATGGCCCCATCTTCCTCAAGCTGGCCGCGCAATTCGGCCGCATTGACAATATTGCCGTTGTGGGCAACGGCAATATCCCTGCCCCTGTAATGGGCTATGAGCGGCTGGGCATTGCGCGCCGAGCTTTTGCCGGTTGTGGAATAACGCACATGGCCAATCGCGGTATTGCCCGTCAATCTGCGCAGCGATTCTTCCGTAAAAACGTCCGGCACAAGGCCCATTCCCCTGTGGTCATGCATGCCGTGCCCGTCAATGGTGACAATCCCGGCAGACTCCTGGCCGCGATGCTGTTGGGCGTAAAGACCGAAATAGGCCAGCCGCGCAGCGTCTGGCTGGTCAAAAATGCCGAAAAGGCCACATTCATGATGTATCATTGTTTTTTTTTGCCCTGGTTTTTGCGAAGCAATTCAATTCTGTGATCCATTACCCTGACATTGGGATAAAAATCACGGTATCTTTCAAACTGGCGCAACGCTTCCTTTTCCTGTCCCAGCTGTTCGAGGGCGTCAGCATGCAAATATCCGGCCAGCCCCCTCATCCTGTCATCCGGTTCCGAATCCAGAATTTGCTGCGAAAGATCAAGCACTTCCTGCGAGTTTCCAAGGCCCATGTTCTGATCCGCCAGATCAAGCAGACAAAGAATCTTGTCGTGATCGGAAACCGGCAGCGCAAGGCATTGGCGAAGGCTTTCCTCGCCGGCGTCAAATTGCCGCTGCGCAAACTGCATGGCGGCCAGTTTGCGCCAGGCTTCGACCCTTTGTTCGCTGGAAAGGCCGCCAAGATCAAGATAGGCGCTCCAGGCATCCGCCGCCCGGTCACAGCGCCGCATGGATTCATACTTTTTGCCAAGCTGCGCAAGAATATATTCCAGCTTTTCATCATCCTCGTCATATTCGACAAGCATGACTTCCAGGCACTCCACGCTGGCGCGGTTATGATCGCCCGTGGAATTGATGCATTGCAGGAGCGCCAGCCACGCTTCCCAGCGATTCTTGCCGTCCTCTCTCAAATACCGTTCAAGCAGCCTTTCCGCAAGAGACCATTTTTTTTCCGCAATGGCTTCCCTTGCCCTGTCAAGGTCATCTCCTGTCAGGATATCTTCGCTGCAGCCAACGCAAAACAGCATCAGGCAGGCCAGGATTATGGCCAGGAACCTTTTATTCCTTTTCTTCCGCATTTCCCATTTCGATGTCCATGTTTTCCACAATTTCATCGACCTTTTCGGATACGACTCCATCCTGGACAAGCCTGTCGCAGGCCACGACCGTGGCCCCATCGTCCAGCCTGACAACAATTACGCCGCTGGTTGACCTGCCGTAACTGCTGATTTCATCGACCGCGCAGCGCACAACCTTGTTGGCGGAAGTAAGCAGGATAAGCCCGTCGCCATCCTTTACGGGCAATGCTCCAACAACCTTGCCTGTCTTGGTTGTTACCTTGAAGTTGATTATGCCAAGACCTCCGCGGGATTGCTGCTTGTAAAGGCCGGCGCGCGTTCTCTTGCCATAGCCAAGTTCGGAAATCGACATGATTTCCATGGCTTCGTCGCCGCTTTCTATCACGAGTCCGGAAATGACAAAGTCATTGCGCCTCAGGGCAATGCCCTTGACGCCCGCCGCGCTCCTGCCCATTGGCCGCACATCCTCAAGGGAAAAGCGGATGGCGTAACCATTGGCCGTGGCCAACACAACCTGCTCGTCGTCATGAATGGCGCGCACTATCACAAGCTCGTCATCTTCCCGAAGACCCACGGCAATCAGGGCAGTCTTCCTGGCCCTGGCATAGAGCGTGGACGACGAACGCTTGACCATGCCCTTTTTGGTGACAAAAAGAAAATAAGTGTCTTCCGAAAACTCCCTTAGCGCCAGCACTGTTGTTATCCATTCCCCTTCTTCGAGCGGCAGAAGGTTATTGATATGCACCCCCCTGGCCTGGCGGCTGCCTTCCGGCACCTCGTGCACGCGCAGCTTGTACATTCTGCCCTTGTTGCTGAAAAGGCAGAGATGCTGGTGATTGCTGGTTGTCAAAAATTCCTGGACATAATCGTCATCGCCAGTGTGCACGGCGGCAATGCCTTTGCCGCCCCGCTTCTGCTGCTGGTAATTTTCCAGATTGGTGCGCTTCATGTAGCCGCGCCGCGAAAGGGTAATGACAACGTCATCGTCGGGAATCAGATCCTCGATGTCAATTCCGCCAAGGGCCTCCTGCAGGACTTCTGTTTTGCGCGGCGTGGCATAAGTCTTTTTCAGCTCCAGGATTTCCTTCTCCATCTCATTGCGCAGTACTTCCGGCTTTTCAAGCACTGACCTGAAAAATTCTATTTTCTGCAAAAGCTCCTTGTATTCATTAACCAGTTCTTCCCTTTGCAGGCCTGTCAGGCGCTGCAGGCGCATATCCAGAATTGCCCGCGCCTGCAAATCGCTCAGCTCAAAGGTATTCATCAGGCCGACGCGGGCTTCGTCCGGACTTTGGGAGGCGCGGATAAGGGCGACAATCTGGTCAATGTGGTCAAGGGCAATCCGCAAGCCTTCTAGAATATGCGCCCTGGCTTCTGCCTTGCGCAAATCATGGCGCGTGCGCCTTATCACAACCTCGCGCCTGTGATCGACAAAGCAGCTCAGGGCCGTCTTGAGATTCAGGAGCACGGGGCGATTGTCCGCCACGGCAAGCATATTGATGCCGAAGCTCGTTTCCAGCGGCGTGTATTTATAGAGAATATTGGTTACAACGTCGGGAATTGTGCCGCGTTTGAGATCCATGACAATGCGGATACCCTTGCGGTCGGATTCGTCGCGCAAATCGGAAACGCCGTCAATCTTGCGCTCATTGACCAGCGCGCCTATTTTTTCGACAAGCGATGATTTGTTCAACCCGTAGGGTATTTCGGTAATGACCAGGGATTCCAGGCCTTTTTTGCGTTCCTCAAGGCCAATTTTTCCCCGCACCTTCACCGTGCCGCGGCCAGTGCGGTAGGCATCGGCAAGCCCCTTGCCCGCATATACGGAACCGGCTGTCGGAAAATCAGGGCCCTTGACTATTGTCATCAATTCCTCGACAGAAGTCTGGGGCTTGCTGATCAATAAAAGCAGGGCATCGCACAATTCGCCAAGATTATGCGGGGGAATGTTGGTCGCCATGCCTACCGCTATGCCGGATGAGCCATTGAGGAGAAGGTTTGGCGCCCTGGTTGGCAAAACCACTGGCTCCATGAGGGTATTGTCGTAATTGGGACGGAAATCGACCGTTTCCTTGTCCAGATCGGCCAGAAACTCCTGGGCAAGGCGCGACATGCGCACTTCTGTATAACGCATGGCGGCAGGGGAATCGCCGTCTATGGAACCGAAATTGCCCTGGCCGTCCACCAGCGGGTCGCGCATGGAAAAATCCTGGGCCATGCGCACCAGCGCGTCATAAACAGCCGTATCGCCGTGCGGATGATATTTGCCGATAACATCGCCGACTATGCGCGCGGATTTTTTATGCGGCCTGTTGTAGGAGTTGGAAAGCTCATGCTGGGCGAACATTATGCGCCGGTGAACAGGCTTGAGCCCATCCCTCGCATCAGGAATTGCGCGCCCGATGATTACCGAGAGCGAATATTCAAGATAGGACTGACGCAACTCCTTTTCTATGCTGACCTGGGGAAAGGTTTCCTGTTCGGACATGATAGCTCGCTTTGATTCTGGATAATGATTCCGTGACGCGCAGGATTATAACAAATTTAAGGCCTGCGGTCATCCGGCTAATGGCCTTTCCGGGCGGAAAGGCATTACGCGCCCATGGCAAATCTGCCAAGCAGGTAAAAAATGAGAAGCACAAGGCCTTCCCCGACGCATAGCCTGAGAACTGCGTAAAAAAGCTGCCTTGCCGTTCTGCCGGCCCGCGATGAAACGAAAAGAAAAAGAAAGATATTGCAAAAAAGAATCAGGATTATGGCCCAGAAAAACATGTCGTAGGCATTTGGCCAGGACTCCAGCTCGACCATAAGCCAGAGACACATGAAAGCGCAGCAAAGCCAGCCGCCAACGCAAAGCAGCCAGGAAAGCGCGACATGCTTTTCAACAGGCACGCCGTCCGGCAGCTCGTCAGGTATTTTTTGGGGCTTGTCGCTCAGCCGCGGCCCTTCGTCTTCAAGTTTCCTTAAATCCACTTTAAATATCCAGTTCCCTGGCGGACAGGGCATTGCGTTCAATAAAATCGCGCCTGGGCTCCACGCGGTCACCCATCAATTCCTCAAAGGCATCGGAAGCGGAAAGGGCGTCTTCCACGGAAACCTGAAGCAAAACGCGGTTTTCAGGATTCATCGTTGTTGTCCAGAGCTGTTCCGGATTCATTTCACCCAGGCCTTTGTAGCGCTGGATATTCAGCCCTTTTCGGGATTCATCCAGCACCATGTCCAGCAGGGCGAATGCGTCATTGGCCTCGTATTCCGCGCCATCATTTTTGACCAGCCTGAAAATCGTGCCGCCACATTCTTCCCGGAGATCATAAAAATCTTGCCAGGCTTTCAAAAAATGCCTTGATGCGAAATACTCAAGCCCCCGCCTTGTATGATGCGAGCCTGCATTTTCAAAAACAACAAAAAGCCGCTCGTCATCATCGGTATCGCCAGTTTCCTGCTCCAGGTTCACAGAATAGCCATGTTCCCCGAGCCAGGAAACAAATTCGCCTGTCTCATCCTGAAACTGGGTGGGCAGGCTTGCCAGATCCGGTTTGGCGGGCAATGTTGCGAGCGCGAGAAAAAGATCCGAGGCCATGCCGGAATTTTCGGCATCCTGCACATATTTGCGCAAAGTCTCGATTTTGTTCATCAGTGTAATCAGGGCGGATTTTTCAAATACCTTGCCATTACTGGCCGTGATGCCCATATCCTGGCCGGCCCTTTTGAGCAGAAAGGCATTTAGTTCCGCATCGTCCTTGATGAACTTCTCCATTTTGGCATTGTGCACGCGATAAAGGGGAGGCTGGGCAATATAGACAAAGCCGCGTTCCACCATTTGCTGATACTGGCGGAAAAAGAAAGTCAACAGCAATGTCCTGATATGCGCGCCGTCCACATCGGCATCGGTCATGATCACTATCTTGTGGTAGCGCAGCCTCGCGAGGTCAATGTCATCCTTGCCGATCCCCGCGCCCATTGCTGTTATCAGGGCCTTGACTTCCTTGTTGGCCAGCATCCTGTCAAAGCGCGTGCGCTCCGTGTTGAGAATCTTGCCGCGCAGGGGCAGGATGGCCTGGATTTTGGGATCGCGACCCTGCTTGGCGGAGCCGCCGGCCGAATCGCCTTCCACGATGAAAAGTTCGGATTCCGCCGGATCCTTGCTCTGGCAATCCGCCAGTTTGCCTGGCAGGGAATTGTCCGAAAGCGCGCCCTTGCGCCGCACAAGCTCCTTGGCGCGCCTGGCCGCTTCCCTGGCCCGGGCAGCGTCCACGGCTTTTTCGATAATTTGCCTGATATCCTTGGGATTTTCCCCAAAATAGACGTTTAGGCGTTCGTATGTCTGCTGGGCCACTATGCCGGCAATTTCGCTGTTGCCAAGCTTGCCCTTGGTCTGCCCTTCAAACTGGGGCTGGGGCAGCTTTACGCTTACAACGGCAGTCAGGCCCTCCCGCACGTCATCACCGCTAAGGGTGGCGTTTTTGAGCTTTTTGGCCAGATCAGGCTGCGCCTTGATATAGCCGTTGATGGCCCGGGTAAGGGCGGTCCTGAAACCAACCAGGTGGGTGCCGCCCTCCATTGTGCGAATATTGTTGGCGTAGGTTAGAATATTTTCCTTGAAGCCGGAATTGTACTGCAGGGCAAAATCCAGGCTTACATTATCGGTGAGGGAGGAGCCGGAAATGATGGGATGCAGGCCCTGCTCGCCGCTGTTCAAGTCGCTTACGAACTGGATTATGCCGCCTTCGGCCCTGAAAACATGGCTCAAGCCAGTGCGCTCGTCAACACATTCAATCACCAGGCCGCTGTTCAGATAAGCCAGCTCCTCGAATCTTTTTTTCAATATATCGTAGGAAAATTCCTGGACCTCGAAAATTTCCTCGTCCGGCTTGAAACGCACGGTGGTGCCGTGACCTTCCACATTTTCGCCAATGACGGTCAGGGCATCCTGGGGCACGCCGCGCTTGTAATGCTGGCGATAACGCTTGCCATCGCGACGCACTGTGACGGTAAGGTCTTCGGAAAGAGCGTTGACGCAGCTCACGCCAACGCCGTGCAAGCCGCCCGAAACCTTGTAGCTCTGGTTGTTGAACTTGCCCCCCGCGTGCAGCTTGGTCATGACCACCTGAACGGCCGGAACCTTTTCCTTGGGATGGATATCCACCGGAATGCCGCGACCGTCGTCCCGCACCGTAACGGAATTGTCCGCATGCAGGATGACATTGATTTTTCCGCAAAATCCGGCCATGGCCTCGTCTATGGAATTATCGACGACTTCATAGACCAGGTGGTGCAGACCAGCCGAATCAACGGAACCAATATACATTGCCGGCCTTTTGCGCACGGCGGCAAGGCCTTCGAGAATTATGATCGATGACGCGTCATAGCCGTCATTTTCCATGGACATTAAATAATCACCGCCTGGTAAATGCTTCTCATCCTGCGCCAAAATCCCTGGCACGGGCGACTTGAAAGCGGATTTTGCAAATCCGCCCGCTATTCTTCTTCTGTATAGTACGCGCTTTCGGAAACCTTCATGGGCATGATGATGACAGTATAATCGATATCGTCCATGCCGTGAATGCCGCAGGGGCCTTCCGGACCGGTAAGCAGCATTTCAATCCTGTCCGAAATATAGTGCGACAAAATCTCAAGCAAATTTCGGGTGGGGAAGGCAATCCTTTCCAGCGTACCGTTATAGGCGACTTCCAGATCCTCGACAGCCGAACCCAGATCCACGCCCTGCGCGGAAAGCTGCAGCGTGGTGTCTTTCAGGTCAAAGTACACGCACCTGTCCGTATCTGTATTGAAGATCGAAAGGCGACCAAGGGAATCGATGAGTTCCTTGCGGTCAACCTCAAGCTTGGCTGTTTCATCCTCAAACCTGGAAAGAAATACGGAATAATCCGGGTATTCGTGGTCATTCCTGGGCACGGAAAGTGTTTCCGCCCCGTCCAGCCTGCGCAGATAAAGCCTCTTTTCCGTAAAATCAAGTTCGATTTCGTCCTCGCCAAGCCATTTTTTAATATCCTGCAGATATTTTTTCTGAATCAGGATGCCATTTTCCGGCAATCTGGCACAGAGCTGGTCATTGATGAAGGAAACCATGGCAAACTGGTGGCCATTCAGCCCGCAGGCATCTATATGGCCTTCGCTCTTTGGCCGCAGATAAAGGCAGGCAATGGCGTCCATCGCATCGTCATCGGCAATGCAGAAGGTTACGCGATCCAGGATGTTCAGGAAAAAATCACCGCTCCAGACCACAGTATCCCCGACCGGGAATTGTGAAAAATTCTGGAACCATTCCGGGCCGTTTACCGGCAGCCTGTAAGATTTGCGTCCCTGGGTAATTACAATGTTCGTGGACTTCTCGTCCAGCGCGAGATTTATGTCGCCCTTTGGCAGCTGCTTGATCAGATCCACAAAAGAACGACCCAGAACGCCAACAAGGCCAGCCTCCTCGACTTCCGCCGAATATGTTCCGGTAAATTCGATATTGGCATCTGTTGACATTATTGAAAGAGAACCATCTTCCGCCTTCAGCCAGATTGAACGCAAATACGCGGCCCCTGCCTTGGACGGAATGATGGCGGCCGCTTTCAGGAGTCCGTCAATTATCCTGTCTTTGCTCACTTTCAGCTTCACGGATGTTTTCCTGTCTTTTTATAATTAAATTTTTTAAAATATCAGTAGTTGTTTTAAGTGTTTGTGCTTTTGTGCATAAACGTGATAAAGAACTGGATTACAAGATATTTTTTATGCGAAAAATAACGTTTTGTCAAAGTATCGGAAACGCGCTTTAAGCACATGAAGCAGGATTGCGTCATTTTAACAGTCCGCATTCTCCAGATCTGTAACCAATTTGTGCAAAACTTTGTCAGTTTGCGGAAGGGCCTGAATCTTTTTTATGGCATGGATGACCGTGCTATGGTCGCGGCCAAAGGCTTTGCCGAGTTCGGGATAGGAAAGGCCGAGTTTGCGCCGGCACAAGTACATGGCCACCTGGCGGGCCAGTACGAAATCAGGCTTGCGGCGCGTGCCCAGAATATCCTCCGGCGCAAGATTGAAACCACGCGAGACAAGGCCCACAATATCGCCAAAACTCGTCACCCTCTCGTGGTTGCCGGTTTTTACCAGATTCTCAAGCACATCCTGGCTCGGGCTCTTGCCGTTCAAATCCATATAGGCTTCAACCTTGCGCGCCAGGCCCTGCAGCATGCGGAACTGGCTTGCGCGCCTTGCCAGGAAAAGCATCTGCTCGCGGCCAAGGCCAAGTTTTTTCTTTTTGGCCAGCATTTCAAGATAACGCAGCCGCACATCAAGATCGGGCTCGAACAATTCAACGACAAGGCCGCTTTCCAGCCTGGAACGCAAACGTTCCTTGAGATGGCTCATTTCTGCAACGCCGCCAAGATGCGCAAAAACCAGGCGCCGCGATTTCATGGCCGAATTGCTGTTGTCGCGCAGGCCCACGTCAATCAGCGCGCACAGGCGCTCCTGCCAGCTGTCGAAAGACCAGATTTCCTGCATATCGTCCAGCAAAATAGCCTGATGTGTACGCCAGAAGGTTTCCTCGCCGGTTTTCTGCATGGCTGGGAACATTTCGGCGCAAAATGAGGCGGCATTGCGAAATACGACACGGCTGGCGCCTTCCTGGCGACAGAGCGATTTGTGAATTGCCGACAGGAGAAAGCTTTTGCCAACTCCGCTCGGCCCGCAAAGCACAAGGATGGCATAGTCGCAGCCTTCCGCGCAAAGGGCGGTGTTGGCCGCGCGTCTTGCGGCTTCGAAGGCGAAGGAGTTTTTCTGGTTGAATACCAAATCGGCAAAAGGATCGCCCCCGGTGTCAAGCGGCAGCTCAAGGGGCGGCGGGGCCGGCAGTTCCGGAATTTCCGGCATTTCCGGCATTTCGCTGTTGTCCGGCCACTGGTATAAAAGCCTTGGCAGCGAACCCGCGAATATTTCTCCAAGGGCATTTTCAAAAATTGGCCGTTTATGGTCGCGGAACCAGAAGGCAAAATAATTGTGGACAAAACCAATCAGCAATCCAAAGGCATTGAGGGTGAAATTGAGTCCTTCGAGCCATTGGAAAGCAGTCGGGTCATCCCTCAGGACTTCAAGCAGGCGCTCTTTAAGGTTCTCCTGACGATAAATGCCTGCCGTGCCGAAAGTCTGGTTGGCGGAAATATCCGCGCTTGAAATTTCATTGGCCATGGCTACTTTCTCGACGGTTGCTTGAGCATTTCTGCCTTAAAAAATGCCCCGCCATTTGCTTTTGCAAATGACAGCCACGGCTACTGTATTAATGCCGGCTTGTGGATAGCGGTTACAAGAAGCTGTATTCAAAACCGCTCCTTCCGCGGCAACCGTTGGCATGCCCTGCCTGCCGGAATGAGCCGGTCTGCAGACCGGCTCATTCCATTACTTCGCAGGCGCAGCCTGCCAAAACGACAGCGCCGAAGCAAGTGTGTCTTTCTACCAGAAAAATAAGACTATTTCCAGGCGATGCAATTTGTGCCGGTGAAAGAGCCACGAAAAAATTTTTTCACGACAAGATCATCGGCTGCAATGGAAGCACAATCTCCACATAATCAATGAATAAATAGATATTATCTAAAATTAAAATGTAAAACAAGTCGTTTTAAGACAATGTTGTGGAAAACTTGTAAAAAGTGTCTGAAACTTTTACACATGTTGATAAGCAGGATCTGGCGAAAGGCGGCAAAGGGCAAGAAAAAGCCCCGGAAACCTGGTGTTTCCGGGGCGTTAACTTACAAATTATATTAAAGATGTCTCACGCAATAACACCGGCCATCTGCGTTTTGCATTTGGGGCAGACGCCTTTTTTGGCCAGTACGCGCGTGCTGTAGCCGGAACGCTCCACAAGCGTCTGGCCGCAATTCGGGCAAAATGTGTTCTGGCCAAGCAATCCGGGAGCATTGCCTATGTAGACATTGTGCAATCCGGCATCCTTGCCGGTTTGCCAGGCATTTTCGAGAGTTTTCAGCGGGGTGGACGGATGATTGATCATTTTGTTGGCCCCGTGAAAGCCGGAAATATGCCATGGCGTTTCTGGCCCCAGATCGTTCTTGATGAAAGCGGCGATTTTGGCGAGTTCTTTCGGATCGTCATTCACGCCTGGTATCAGCAGGGTTGTTACTTCAACCCACCAGCCAAGTTTTTTGGCGGCCAAAAGATTGTCGAGCACAGGCTGCAGCCGGCCGCCGCAATAATGACGGTAAAAATCGTCATTCATGCCCTTGAGATCGATATTGGCCGCGTCGATGCGGCGGGAAAGCGTCATCAGCGCATCGTGGCTGAAAAAGCCGTTGGTTACCAGAATTGTCTTCATGCCCCTGGCTTTGGCCTGGCCTGCGGTGTCATAGACCTGTTCGATATAGACCGTAGGCTCGTTATAGGTAAAGGCCATGCTTGGGGCCCCGTTTTCTTCTGCCAGGCGCGCAAGGCTTTCTGGACTGACACGTTTGCCGGGAATGACGCTTTTGGGCGAAACGGCCGCGACATTGTGGTTCTGGCAAAATTTGCAGCCAAAATTACAGCCCGCGCTGCCTATGGAAAATGTTTTTGTGCCAGGCAAAAAATGATAAAGGGGCTTTTTTTCGACGGGATCCATATTCACGGCCGTAACCAGATCGCCCACCAGGGTTCGTAATTCCCCATCCCTGTTTACCCTTACGCCGCAAATTCCCTGCCCGCCGTTTTTTATCTTGCAGCCATGCGCGCAGACATTGCAGTTGACCGAACCATCCTCATTGGCATTCCAGAGCATGCCCCGCATATCATTATCCTTTCAATATTAATAACATTAATAATTAAATTATGGTTTACCGGGCTGCCAGTTGGAAGCTTCCCAGCTCTGCGCCGAACCCGGAACGAAATATGGTTGATGGGGCGCAATTTCCATCGAAGCCACTCCGGGATGCCGTACATTCTGCTGCGGAGTCTGCAAATCCGGCGCCCTGTACAGATCGACAAAGGGCTGATGCTGCACCTTTGGCGGAAAATTGGGCGAAACCAGGGGCATTGAGCCCGGACGTCCCGGATTTTTAGGCGGCGTAAGCTCTGTATGTGGCCTGAAACCGGGGCCAGGCCTCATGCCAGGCCCAAATCCGGGTTTGTGTCCGAAATTTGGCCCATGGCCGAAACCAGGCCTCATGCCAGGCCCAAATCCGGGTCTGTGGCCGAAATTTGGCCCTGGTCCAAAACCAGGCCTGTGCCCAAAGTTTGGCCCATGGCCAAAACCAGGCCTGTGCCCAAAGTTTGGCCCTGGTCCAAAACCAGGCCTGTGCCCAAAGTTTGGCCCATGGCCAAAACCAGGCCTGTGCCCAAAGTTTGGCCCATGGCCAAAACCAGGCCTGTGTCCAAAGTTTGGCCCATGGCCGAAACCAGGCCTGTTGCCAGGCCCGGATTGCGGCGGCAAAAGCGGCGGATAGCCGGGGCCGAAATTGGGCTTTGGCGGAACTGGCGGATTGATGGCCGGCCCCGGACCAAAGCCAGGTCCGGGAGGCGGCACGGGCGGCATCAGTCCCCCGGGATTATTCGGATTTCCGGGAGGATTGCCTTGCCCCGGAAGTGATGGAGCGTAATTCGGGCCGTTAGGGGGGGGCGGCGCAGGCCCGTAGCCAGGGGGCGATGGCGGAAAGGGATAGCCTGGAACCTGGCCTGATGGCTGAAATCCGGGATAGGCGGGTGGGTATGGGTAGCCCGGAACCTGCTGCCCGGGCCCATGTGGGCCGGCCCAGCCAGAATTGTTCCAGCCGTTGTTCCAGTTGTTGCCCCAGCCACTGACATCGGGTTCGATTATGATTGGATAATTCTGGTAGTCCTGGTTCTGGTTGCGTCTGGTTGGCGCAATGACCGAGGTTACGATATCCCCGTTGTCCGGATCAACGTAGGTTCCCATATACCCGTCATAGCCCGGTGCCGTGTTGCTTGTTACCTGTGCCCCGGGCATTTTGGCAGGCTGCCTTTTTGCCTGGGGGCTTTTTCCGGCCTCTGCCGGCGCCTCCGCTTCTGGTTGCGCCTGTTCGGCAGCTGAATCGCCAAGTTGCGACCATGTTGTGCGCCCGGTCGTGCCTTCGTCAACCACATTTCCGGCTGCCGCGAATTCTTTTTCAGCCTTCTGCAGATCTTTTCCGGCAGCGTCCAGATTGCGCTGCCCTTCGGAAAAATCCGCTGCCGGCCCGGATGCTCCAAAGGCTGGGGCAGCCATGAAAAGCGGCAGGCAGAGAGCCAGGCCCGCGAGCAGGCCGGCTTTTCTGTTTGCGAAAAAATGGCAAGGGGGAGATTTTTGTTTTTTCATGAGACACATATATCAATTTAAGCACAAGCATACAAGAATTGGCCGCAAATAATTAAAAGCGGGAAAGCCTCCCGGTTGCCCTGCAATTTGTTCATGCAGATTATTGTTGGGTTTTGTTTGAAAATTTGCTAACAACAGGGGGGTAAAGGAGAATACAATGCCAAAATCGCGTGCGAACGCCTATACTGAAGCCGGAGTGAACATTGAAGCCGGCAATGCCCTTGTCGAAAGGCTGAAAGCCATCGTGGCCGGAACAAGGGGCCGCGGCGTAATTTCGGATATCGGGGGTTTTGGGGGACTGTTCAAGCCTGATCTTTCGGGCATGGAGGAGCCGCTTCTGGTGGGCGCGACTGACGGGGTGGGAACCAAGCTGAAGCTGGCCTTTGCCTTTAACCGCCATGATACGGTCGGCATCGACCTTGTGGCCATGAGCGTTAACGATATTCTGGTGCAGGGGGCAAGCCCGCTGTTTTTCCTTGACTATTTTGCCTGTGGCAAGCTTGATGTCGATGTGGCCGCGACTGTTGTCGAAGGCGTGGCCATGGGCTGCCGCAAGGCCGGCTGCGCGCTGCTTGGCGGCGAGACGGCCGAGATGCCGGATATGTACGCGCCAGGCGAATACGACCTGGCGGGCTTTTGCGTGGGCCTTGTCGATAATGCCCGCCTGATTGACGGCACGGGCACTCAGGCCGGGGACGCGATAATCGGCATTGCCTCAAGCGGCCTGCATTCCAACGGCTTTTCCCTGGTCAGGAAGGTGCTGGCCAAAAGCGGCCTGGCCGGCGACGAGCCCTTTCCCGGGGCGGATGGCAAAAGCGTGGCCGATGTCCTGCTTTGCCCAACCACAATATATATGGAGGCGGTCAAGCCCCTTTTGCGTGACTTGAGCATAAGGAGCATGGCCCATATAACTGGCGGCGGTTTTTATGACAATATTCCCCGTTCGCTGCCCACTTCCGTTGAAGCCAGGATTGATTTCGGTTCCTGGACTGTGCAGCCTGTCTTTGAATGGCTGAAGGAAAACGCCGAACTTTCCTGGGAGGAAATGCTGCAGATTTTCAACTGCGGCATCGGTTATGTGCTTGTTGTGCCGCAAAAGCAGGCTGAGGAAACAATTAACAGGATTCAGGCATTCAACTTGCCGGCCTGGCAAATTGGTTCCGTTGCCATCCGCGAAAAAGACAGCGAAGGCTTTTGGGGCGAACAGGTAACGATCAATTTTTAAAGGCTTTTTCACCATGAGTGAAACAATTGTTCTGGGCATAGACTGCGGCGGTACGCATACCGACGCGGCCCTGCTTGCTGTTGAGGGCACAGCCGCCAGGCTTCTGGCCTCCGCCAAGACAATTACCGACCATGCGGATTTGCCAGGCTCCATCCTCCGTGTGCGCGCGGGCCTTGAAAAGGCCTGCGATGACAGGGCAAAAGCCGCGCTTGCCCGCATATCCCGGCTGACACTGGGCACAACACTGTGTATCAATGCCATTCTCCAGGGCAGGGCGGACAAGGTTGGCCTTGCCATTTCGGCTGGCCCAGGGCTTGATCCTGTCCACTTCGGCCTTGGAGAATATGTCTGCATTGTGCCTGGCGGCCTGGATCATCGCGGCGTTGAAGTCAGCCGGCTTTTTACCAATGAGCTTGCCCTTGAAGCGAAAAAATGGGCCAGGGAAGGCATTGCCCAAATTGCCTGTGTTGGCAAGTTTTCGCCCCGAAATCCCGTTCACGAGCAGGAAATGGCCCGGGTAGCGGAAGAAGCCTCCGGCCTGCCAGCAAGCATGGGCCACAGTCTGTCCGGCCGCCTCAATTTTCCAAGGCGCGTTGCCACGGCCTACTACAATGCGGCTGTCAGCAATCTGCATAACGCCTTTCTGGATTCCGTGGAAAATTCGGCCGCTTTTGCCGGCCATACGGAAAACATGCGCCTGCTCAAGGCCGATGGCGGCGCGACAAGCTTTGGGGAATCCCGCAAAAATCCGGTGCAGTCGATTTTATCCGGCCCATCGGCCAGCGTCATGGGCGCGCTTGCCCAATGGCCTGAGGGCGGCTCCGGCTGCTGTCTTTTGCTGGACATGGGCGGCACCACAACGGATATAGCCATTGCCGTCGATGGTTCTCCCGTGCTTGAAAGACAGGGCATGATGCTTGAAGGCAGGCGCACCCTGGTTCGGGCCCTGGCCCAGCAAAGCATTGCCGTCGGGGGTGATTCCCTCTTGCGTCTGGAAAATGGCGCTGACGGCCCAAATGTGCTTGTTGGGCCGCAAAGAATTGGTTCGGCCATGGCTTTTGGCGGAAACGAGCCGACATTGCTTGACGCTTTCAACGTGCTCAATGCCGCGCAAAATCCGCAAAATTGCCTTGGCGATGTCGAAGCCTCCAGCAGGGGACTGGAAAAACAGGCCGCCGGCCAGGTCGGCGCGGGCGATCTTGCCGAAAAAGCTGTTGAATCCGCAATGGCCAGAATTGCAAGGGCGGCCTACGACCTTGTTGAAACTGTGAACGAAAGCCCCATTTATACCCTGGCGCGCCTGCGGGCAGTTAAGGAAGCGCGGCCCGACAAGGCCTGCCTTGTTGGCGGCCCGGCGCTTGCCGCGCGCGCAAGGCTGGAAAAGGCCCTGGATTTGCCGCTTTCCATTCCGCCGCGTCCGGAAGTTGCCAACGCCATCGGCGCCGCCCTGAGCTTGCCGACGGCCAGCCTGGAAATCTATGCCGATACGGGCAAGGGAACGCTTTGGGTTCCCGCCCTCGGGTTCAGGGAAAATATAGGCCGCAATTTCACGATTGAGGATGCCAAAAAGCGCGCTCTCACGCTGCTTGCGGAATACCTGGAAAAGAATGGCGCGGCCGATGCCAGCGTGGAAGTTGTGGAGGCAGATCTTTTTGCGACCCTGGATGACAGGGGCTATGGCGCAAAGGACATCCGGGTTGTCGCGCAGGCCAGGCCCGGTCTGTGCGCGACGGTTGCATTTTCCTGATGCTGGTTGCGCTGGTCGAGCCGGAAATTCCGCCAAATACGGGCAATATTGCCCGTCTTTGCGCCGCCTTTGATGTGGAACTGCACCTGATTGAACCCCTGGGCTTCAAGCTCGAAAATCGTTATCTCAAAAGGGCGGGCCTGGATTACTGGCCGCATGTCAAGCTTTCTGTCTGGCCGAATTTCAGGGCCTTCCTCAATCGGCCCAAAAGACCGGGCGATGAAAGGCTGGTCATGACTTCCGCAAAAAGGGCAGGTTGCGCGCCCCTGCAGGATTTTGCTTTCACCCGGCATGACGCCATTGTGCTGGGCGCGGAGACAAGAGGCCTGCCCGAGGATATTTTCGCCCTTTCGCCCCATCGGCTGCGCATACCCATAAGAAATATGAGCGCGGGCGGCGTACGCAGCCTCAACCTTTCCACTGCCTGCGGCATCATTCTGTTTCAGGGCCTTGCAGCCTGCAAATTGCTGCCTGATAGCTAAATCTCAATACTGGAGGTGTCCCGTGAAAGCAGGCCTGATTCGCTGTATGCAAACCGAGGAGGTTTGTCCGGCCAGCCGTTGTCTGGAATCAATGCTCCACAAAAAGGATGCCTTTGCTGGCGTTGAAGGGGATGTTGTTTGCGTTGGCGTGAGCACGTGCGGCGGCTGTCCCGGCAAAAAGGCCGGCTTCAGGGCCAAAAAAATGGTCGAACGCGGGGCGGAAGCCATTGTGGTCGCCTCGTGTATAACATTGGGCACGCCCATCAATTTTCCGTGTCCCTTTGCCAAAAAGATGAAAGTCTCCATCAGGGAAGCTGTTGGCGAAAATATCCGGATTTTCGAATACAGCCACGAACCTTCGAGAAAAAAAGCCACCCAAACGGCGGTGCGCTGAATGGCCGCGCCGGAAATGCCGGAGGCCGCTTTTTCCGCGGAAGCCGGCGAACTTGCGGAAAAGGCCGCCAGGGCCATTGAAAAAGAACCCAAAAATTTCCCGGCCCACAAGGTCATTCTTTACGATCTGAATTCGGAACTGACCGCATACTGCGCCAAAAAATTTTTTGCGGAAAACGAACATCTCTCCTATCTGGGCCCCGCGCTCTCCTGCGAGCTGCCGCCTTTTTCAACGGATATTCTTTACGAGAAAAGGCAGAATATTGCCGCAATGGCCGGCATGACCCTGCTTGGCTGGTTTTTGGGCGGCGCGCTTTCCGGCCTGCTTTCCCTTGTTGGCATGGGCGGCGATATTTTGCGGGTCGCGGCTGTCTTTGCCATGTTCTGGCTCTCCGAATATCTGTCCGCCAATCCCAAAGCCCGGAAAATCATCCTTGCCGTGCTTGGCCTTTCGGGACTTTCGCGCATGGCCGCCTCCGCCCTGGGCGGTTTTGTGGGCATTACCGGGATTAGGCAGGCAATTTTCGGCATGGGGCGGCTGCCGAACATTTTCAAGACCGCCTGGTTGTTCCTCGGCTCATTTTTTGTTTTTGTCTTTATGGCCAAAAAAGTGGACGGCCTGAACATAGCCGCTTTTGAAGAGAGCCTGAAAGAGCAAATCGCGGAACGCCTCAAGCTTGTCTATTTTGTATTTTCCGAAATTTCCGCCGCCAGCGGCGTTGAGAACAGCGGCCGCTCCGCCTGCGGCAAATCCTGCCCGCTTGCGGAGGAAGTCATGTCCATGCTTGACGGCCTGCCGCCGCAAAAAACCGCCCATTTGCTCCAGGCCCTGAGGCTTTGCGGCTTTGAGCCGCATGACGCGGGCAAGTGGCTGGTCTGGGACGAGGCGGAACACAGGGATCTTTATGAACCCGTGGGACTTGTGAAAAACGGCGACCGCTGCCTGGTCTTCTCCCGCCCCCTGACAAAAGACGGCAAGACGATTCGCGGCCGCGTCCAACGGATGGATACATGAAAACTATCGGGATAGATCTCGGCACAAGCAATACCTATATATTTTCCTGGGACAGCGCCACCTGGAGCGGCGGCGGTCGTCCAAAGCCCATAATCCTGCAGGACATAACAGATTCCGGCGGCAGCCTGGCAACTGTCATTCTTTATGAGGATGGCAAGCCGCTCTGCATAGGCAACCTTGCGGAAAGCGAATATTTTGCCCATCCGGATTCGGGGGGCAGACGCAAAATCCGCTCCCAGTTCAAGCCCGAAATTGACCGCGGAGAACCCTGGGCCCTGGAAGCGATGACTGATTTCCTGACCCTTCTGGGCAAGGCTCTTCCAAATGGCCTGCTGGAAAATGCCAATGTCCATGTTGGCATTCCCGCAAGGGTGCGCCAGGATTTCGCGATTACCCTTGGCAAATGCTTCTCGGAAGCCGGCTGGCCGGCAATTTCCTTTGTGCAGGAGCCGGACGCGGCCCTGGTTTCCTGCCTGGATCTCGGCATTCTTTCTGTTGCCGACATTGGCTGCCGGTGCCTGATTCTGGATTTTGGCGGCGGCACATTCGACTATACTGCCGTGGAAAGTCTCAATGTTCTTTCCCAGGGGGGCGATGCCCTTTACGGCGGCCGTTTGTTCGATGATCTGTTCTATCAGCTTTTTTGCGGCCGCAATCCCGATTTTGCCAGGGCCATGCCCAAAAGCCCCTTTGCCTATTACGCGCACTGGGTGGAGTGCAAAAATCAGAAAGAGCTTTTTTCGCGCATTGTAAGCGATGAAAAGGCCGCAAAAGCCAGTCTGCTGCTGCCCTGGTACGACAGAAAGGGCGAAAGGTTCGAGGCCTGGGTCAATGATTACGGGCGAGATGATTTTGTGGCCAATGCAGAGCATTTTGTGGCCACGGACGAATTGCAGGCCATTCTTTCGGCCTACAGGAACAGCGGCGGCCTTGGCGTAAACGCCTCGGAGCTCCTGGCTGGCAAGGAAATTGCCCTGATTGGCTGGCTGCATGGCTTGCTGGAAAACGTGGCCGACCGCGGCCAGATTGAAAAAGTCGTGCTGACGGGCGGTTCTTCGCGCTGGTTTTTTGTGCTCGATGCCGCCAAAAGGTTTTTCCCTGCCGCAAGCGTGGTCAGGAGCGGCCGCGATTATGAGGACATAGCCTACGGCCTTGCCCTTTATCCGGCCCTGGCTGTGGCCCGTGAAAGGACCAGGGAATTGCTGGATGGCAAGATGGAGGCCTTTTGCGCGAAAGAAACAGATGAAGTGCGCAAATTGCTGGCCAGCGCGGCTGATCGGCTGATCATCGATTCCGCCCGCCGCATAACAGAACGCGACATCATGCCCGTGCTGGAGGGGGCGAAGGAAAACCGCCCGACACTGCAGGAGCTTGAGGACGCAATTGACAAGAGCATTCGCGAAGACGGCGATCTTTATGTCATGTTCAGGCGGGCGGGACAAAATCTTGCCGGCGAAATTCGCCGCAAGGTGGATGGCGATTTCAAGCACTGGCTTGTCGAAAACGGGGTGCCCCTGACTGCCGGCATCCAAATCCCGGACGAGGCCGTAAATCTTGATTTTTTTGACGGCCTGGCCACCGGTATCCTGCGTCCGGAAGATCTGGACAAGTTTTTGGTGACGCGGCTATTGCCGCTGATTGGCGGCCTGACCGCAGCCGGACTGATTGCCCATACTCTTGAGCCGGTAAGCACAATTATCGGCGGCGGCGCTGTCTTTGGGGGGACCTGGCTTTTGGGCAGATACGCGCCCTTTGTCATGCGCAACCGCAAGATTCCGGCCTTCATGCTGGGCGACAGGATCCGGCCGAAAATCACGGCCAAGATAACCCGCCATATCGAAGAGCATCTCCATAAAGCCTTTGACCGCCTGGAAGAAAATCTGGCCACCGAAATCGGCAAACGGCTGCGGGCTTCCCTGGAATCGATGATCGCCAATCTCGGTATTTTCAATCAGATTGTTGTCAGTTAGAGCATTTATGCAATGAAATTGCGTAAATGCTCTAACGCGACTTTGCCTGCAAAGGCGCGCTAGAATATCTCGAGACAAACCTGCTTTGCCGTTTGGAGATATTTTTTTGCGTAAAATTCTATAGGTGCGTGGCGCAAGCCCATGAAAAAAGCCAAAACCTCGTCCGGCACCGCGGAACTGGTTGCCAAATTTGCGGAAGGCCTGCCTGCGGAACTAATGCCGCAAATTGCCTGGCAGGACAAACTGGTCCTTTACCTGGATCGTCTGGCAGCCTATAACCGGTCTTTCAACCTGGTGGGGCCGGAAAATATCGCGGACATTCTGGCAAGCCTTGTGCCGGACAGTTTTCAGCTCGCGGCCATGCTTGCGCGGCTGCCGCTGCCGGAAAATCCGCTGGCCCTGGATTGCGGAGCCGGGGCCGGCCTTCCCGGCATACCCTTGAGGATGATCTGGCAGCCGGGTAAATACACCATGATCGAACAGCGCCGCAAAAGGGCGCTTTTTCTCGAGAATGTGCTTGCGGAGCTGCATTTGCCGGGCACAGGCGTTTTCGCGGGGGATGCTTTTAAAGTCGCGGAACCGGCCGATCTGATCATTTCCCGGGCCTGGATGCCCGTGCCAAAAATTCTGGATTACTGCGCGGCGCGCCTGGCGGACGGCGGTTTTGCGATAATTTTTGCCCGGGACGCGGCCCTGCCTGTACATGCTGACTTTGAAAATTTTCTGGAAATTGAATATTCTTCTCCAACTGGCAAGAGAAAAATCCGGGCGGCAAGACGTGGCAGGCGAATTTAATTTACAGACGGCAGAAGCGCGCTGGCAGGCGATTCTTTGCGTGCTGGCCACCATTTTGCTCGCGTTCTGCATCAGGCTGATTGAATGGCCTTCCTGGCAGAATCCCGAATACCGTTATGGCGGAGAAATGCTTCTGGCTACCAATGACGCCTATCACTGGCTTGCCGGGGCCGTTGGTTTCGGCCTGGCCAGGGATCATCCAATGGCGGAGATGCTGCGTCTGAGCGCCTGGATTCTAAATCTTGAGCCGGCAAATGTGGCCTTCTGGTATCCGCCCTTTCTGGCCAGCATCCTGGCCGGGCTGGTCGCTTTCTGGGCCTGGATTTTGGGGGGTGGCGCATGTTCCATGGCCGCCGGCCTGATGGCTTCGATTGCCCCTGGCTTTTTGGCCAGGACGCTTCTTGGCTATTACGATACCGATCTTGTAACCCTGCTTTTTCCGCTTTTGATGGTTCTGGGGCCGGCGCTGTTCTGCCTCAAGTTTTTCCTGACGCCCAAAGAAATTGCATTGGCCATTTTCGGGCGCGCGGCAGCGCAAAAACCGGGAACTTCCCATCTATCCTGGCGTTGGGGCGTCTTGCTGGCAATTTTTGGCCTGATAACCTTTTTCAGCCTTTCCTGGCATTCGGTTTTTCCCTATCTTTGCAGGTTCAATGTCGCCTTTTTTGTCCTGCTTGCCCTTGCGCTTTCCCCCACGCAATCCAGACGGCGCAACCTGGCCGCTTCCCTGTGCTATTGCCTCCCGGCGCTGACAGGCTTGCCGGGCTTGCTTTATCCCGCCATATTCATCGTTTTCCTGGCTAGTCCCAAAAGGGAAAAATGGAAAAAACTTTTTTATAATCCCTGGATTTTGCTGTTGTTTTTCATTGTTCTTGTCTATTTTTCCGGACGCGGTGAAATTGCCCAGACCATCATCAGCCATGCCAATGCCTATCTCAAGCGCGGTGCGGACACCCTCGTTTCCGGCGCGAACACGCTGGTTTATCCATCTGTGGCGCAAAGCATTATCGAAGTTCAGGATTTGGGCCTGGCCGCGCTTTTTCCATATTTTCATCCCTGGCAGGAAGGCGCCATTGCCGGGCTGCTCGGATTTTTCTGGCTGATGTACAAAAAGCCGGCCACAATTTTTCTTTTGCCCCTGCTGGCGCTTGGCTTGCTTAGCCAGAAGCTTGGCGGCAGGATGGTCATGTTTGGCGCTCCAATTGTGGCTTTGGGCTTTGCCTTGCCGGCCTGCTGGCTTGTAATTTCAGTTTTTCGCGGCAAAAAGAAAACATGGGCCCCGGCCATTTGCTGCGTTGCCCTGTTATGCGGCATGGTCGCGCCATATCTTGACATGATACCGGCATTATCGCAGGGACCGAGCATTGGGCGCCGCCATGCCGAGGCCCTGGCCAGGGCAGGAAAAATAACGCCGCCGGACGCCATGCTCTGGCTGTGGTGGGATTTTGGCTATGCCGCCCATTATTTCGCGCGCAGGCAGACGATTTGCGACGGGGCCAGGCATTCCGGCCCTTCCCTTTATCTGCCGGCTGCCGTCTATGCCACGGACAATGCGCGTTTTGCGCGCCAGATTATAGCCCAGGCGGCCAAATCCGGGCCGGAAGCCGGGGATTTTTTCAAGGGACTGAACGCGGACAGGGCCCAGGAACTTTTGAATATTTTGAGGAGCAAGGAAACGCCGCTTGTCGAGAGCAACGGGCGGCAATATATTGTGGCCAGCTTCGAGAATTTGCGCCTGGGTTTCTGGATCAGCAACTATGGATCGTGGAATTTCATAACGCGTGGCGGGGAAGGGGGGGCGCTGTCAATCCTGCCCCAGGCTCTTTCCTATCAGCTGAAAACTGGCCAGGTGCGGCTGGACGAAAGCGACAATATTATTTTCCCCACATCCATCAATGTTTTTGAAACCACGGGGCTGATTCGCAAGAATTATGTTCAGGAATGGTTTGACAGCCACCGCAGGGCCACGCAGGCCGAAGCGGAAGCCTGGCTTGCAACGAGGCGCAATATAAATTTTCTGCTCAACCGCGTTACGGATGAAAAAATCGCCGCGGATCAGACAATATATAATTCCATGCTCGCGCAGCTTCTGGTCTGCGATCCCAGGGACCCTGCCATTGCCCCATATTTTCGCCTTGTCTATGACAATGTTTTCGCCCGCGTCTGGGAGGTTTTGCCGGCAAAGGCAATGTATTAGGGCATCATTGTCGGTAGGCAAATAAAAAGCCCCCTCTTTTGCGCTGATAAAAGAAGGGGCTGGCCCGGGAGGTTTATTGGGCCTTGATTGGAATTTCAGGGTATTCTGGCAAATTTGTTATTTTTCGCATTGTTGCCATTTTTTCGCCAGGATTTCTGTCAAATCAGCGGCTTCCGGCGCGTTGCCCAGGCCGCGAATTGCGAACACGGCCCAGGGAGCTTCCTCGCAGCTCTGGCTTGCCTTTGCAAAAATATTTTTCAGGGCCCTGTTCTTGTCGTCCTGCAGGCGCATCAGCACCGCAGCCGCGCAGGCAGCGTCAAAGCGCTTTTGCGCCAGCGCGCTGTCAATTATGGCAGCCAGCCTGTAATCCTTGGCCTCTGGCGCCGCAAAACCGCTGGCCGCGCTTACCATTTGCTCCTTCCAGTCCTTGCCTTCCGGCTTATCCAGATCAATCTTGCGATTTTTGGCAAGCTCAAGCAGGGATTGCGGAATTTCCGGAAGATTCGGACCGGCTGGCAGTATGAACCGGCCAACAAGCGCTATCAGGATAATTGCTCCACAAAAAATCAGGGGTATTTTCCACCCTGTCGCCTTGGCGTCTGGCTTCATTGCTTTCATTTTTTCTATTGTATGCCAGGGAAAAATCCGGGGCAAGTTGCGGGGCGCTTTTCGATAAAATAATTGTTTAAAAATTATTTAAATTTTTAATGAATTTGTATTTTCAGGGGACCTGTCGAAGTCCTGCGGATGAGTTCGGGCTGTATGTCCATGCGGATCAGGGCATTTTGCGTGCCGTCCCTGCCTGTCATTTTTGAATGCAGAATCTGGAAGGCAAGGTGGGCGTTCTTGACCATAAAGTGTTCCACGCTTGTCAGGCTGACGCCGGCAAGATCTGATGGAAAATCATTGTCGCAGCCGCAAACGCTGAAATCCAGCGGAATTTTTTTGCCAGCTTCGTTCATGGCATCAAGTATTCCGTAAGCTATCATGTCGTTGAGACCTACAAGGGCCGTGATATCGGAAAATCTGTTTTTCAGGAGTTCCTGGGTGATTTGCTGGCCAAGGTAGCGTTCCATTCTCACATTGTCGCGCATCATGGCCGGATTGACAAAATTGGTGAGCAGCGAGAGCGCCCCATCCGGACAAACTTCCGCCCAGGTGTTTTTCAGGCCCTCGTAGCGGATTTTTCGGGCGTGGATAGCCTCAAAGCCTGGCGTTGCTATGCAGGCAATGTTTTTGTGGCCCAGTTGGGCCAGATGCGCGGCAACCAGGGAGCCGGCCTTGTAATTGTGCAGTTCCACAAAATCTACAGGCAGGCCTTCTTCCCTGTCCGAAATGACAACAATGGGGAGGGCGGAGGCGATTTTATCCAGGATGTTTCCGGACTGCGGCATCATGGTGAAGATTATGCCGCCAATATCCGATTCGGCCATCACCTTGAGGATGCGCCCCTCAAGCTCGGCATCGTTATAGGTTGTGTGAACGAGAATATTGCAATGCGACTGGGAGGCGGCAATCTGCACGGCCTGGACAACTGCCGAATAATAGTTGTTGAGTAAAAACGGGCAGACTACCATGATTGTGCGCCGGCTGAAAAGCGTTACCCGGCGGCTTACGCCCGTGTAACCCATTTCCGCGGCTGTTTCCCTGACAAGGCGGATTGTTTCCTCCGAAAAGGAAACATCGGTGCGCCTGGCCAGGATCATGGAAATTGTGGCCTGGGAAAGGCCGGTTTTCCGACTCAAGTCAGCCAGGGTAATTTTTTGCTTCATTTCGCTTCGTTATTGTTCCGGGCAAGCTTTTTCAGCAAATTTTCATAATAGGGATCGTTTTCATCCAGGCGCACATGGCGATTGTGCCGCGTCTGCAGGCGCATTATCAAAAATTGCGCTTTCCGGGCCAGCGCTATTCTTTCACCTTCGTCCGGGCAATTTTCCAGCAAATCGGCAAGCTTGTTGATTTCCTTCCGCTCCTCGATTTCCGGCGGCAGGCAGCCTGCATTTTTCAGGATCTTGTAAGCCATGCGCAAATCTTCGGGGATATTGCTGTCATCTTCAAATTCAAGCGGTTTGCCCATGCCCGGCAAATTGTCGAATTCCCCGTTTTGCTGCGCTTCGCGGATGCGGTTTTCGGCAATGATCTGGATGGCGGAAAATGACGAAATCATGCTTTTTTATCAATAGCCGTTTGCAGGGCCTTTTTGAGGGCGGCCAGAATTTCCCGGCTCAAATCGGGATTGATGTTTTCCGGTGCGAGATCAAGCAGCTTTTTCACGGCCGGGTTTTTGCCCAGTGCATCCAGTTTGGCGTCCGCGCTTTTTGCGGCTCCCAAATGCTCGAGCCCGGGCAACGACAGGCTGGCCGCGTTGAAAACACGCGCCCTGGCGCCGCTCCTGTCCTTTTCCAGGTTTTGCAGGATAACCCGCGCGCGCTGCACAACAGGATAGGGTACGCCTGCAAGGCGCGCAACCTCGACGCCGTAGCTTTTGTCCGCTGGCCCGGGGATAAGCTTGTGCAAAAACAGAATTTCGCCATTGCTTTCGCGGATGGCGATATTCATTGTGAAGATACCGTCCAGGCAGTTTTCCAGGGCTGTCAGCTCATGATAATGGGTGGCAAAAAGCGTGCGCAGCTGACCCTGGGCACGGCCAGCGAGATTTTCCACAACAGCCCAGGCCAGGGCAACGCCATCGTATGTGCTTGTGCCGCGGCCTATTTCATCAAGAATGACAAGGCTGCGGCGCGTTGCCTGGCGCAGGATGCGGGCGGTTTCCATCATTTCGACCATGAAGGTGCTTTGCCCCTGGGCCAGATTGTCGGAAGCGCCCACGCGGCTGAAAAGCCTGTCGCAAAGGCCGATCACCGCGCTCTTTACCGGCGCCATCGAACCCATTTGCGCAAGAATGCAGATAATGGCCGCCTGGCGCAAAATGGTTGACTTGCCGGCCATGTTGGGGCCTGTAAGCAGGCAAAGCCTTCTGGATTCGTCCATGCGCAGGTCGTTGGGCACAAAATTGCCGCGGCCAATTATCGATTCGACAACAGGATGCCGGCCTTCTTCAATCTGGATTTCGGATTTGTCCGAAAGCTCCGGCATCGCCCAGACATTGCGGCGCCCGCATTCCGCCAGGCCCTGCCAGTAATCCACATGACCCAGAAGCGCGGCCATGTGCATCAGGCGGTCGCGCTGGCGGGCGATATGGTCGCGCAAATCCTGGTACATGTCGTATTCAAGCTGTTTGCGCTGCTCCTCGGCATTGAGGATTTTCGATTCCAGGCTTTTGAGCTCTTCTGTAGTAAAGCGTTCCCCGTTGGCCAGCGTCTGGCGGCGGATAAAGCGTTCGGGCAGATCCTGGTTTTTGCCTACTTCGTAATAATAGCCGAAAACGCGGTTGAAGCCCATTTTCAGCCGCTGGATGCCGGTTTCGGCGCGTTCCTTTTCCAGCAGGGCGTCAAGTTCCTCCTCGCCGTGCAGGCAATGGCGCAAAAGCTCGTCCAGAGCCGCATTGAAACCTGTCCTGAAGATGCCGCCGTCATTAACCGTATTTGGCGGCTCGTCCACCAGCGCGTCCTGGAGAAGCTTTGCCGCGTCTTCCAGGTCATCCCAGCCGGAAAGCAGCCTGGCGACAACAGGCGGCAGCGCGTCCTTGCCTGTTGACAAAAGCTGGCGTATTTGCGGCAGAATGGCCAGGCTCTGGCGCAGGGCGATAAAATCTGCCGGCCGGCAGCGGTTGAGGCAAATGCGGGTGGTGATACGCTCGATGTCGCTGACAGTTTCCAGGCATTTGCGCAAACTGGCGCGGCGTTTGTCGTCGTCATGCAAAAAAATGACTGCCTGCTGGGTGCCGAGAATTGGCGCGGCATCCCTGAAAGGCTTGCGGAGCATATCCTCAAGATGGCGGCCACCCATGGGGGTCACGGTATGGTCAACGACATGGCGCAAGGTGCCCTTGCCCTTTTGGCCATTCAGGCGCTGAAAAATTTCAAGGTTGCGTTCGGTCAGGTCATCGATGATCAGGCATCTGGAAACATCCAGGGGAACAAATGGCAGGAGATGTTCGGCGCAGCCGGGCTGGGTCTGGTGGAGATAGCGCAAAAGCGCGCCGCAGGCCCGCGCAAGCAGGGGCTTGTCGTCAAGCCCGAGGGAGGCCAGATCCCGCACGCCCTGGCAGACCTGGAGAGCAGCGCTGGCGCGTCCATCGTCAAAATCGCGCAAATCCAGCTTTTTCTTGCGCATATTGCCGATTGTTTTTGGCAATTCCAGGTTTTGCGGCACGAGAAGCTCGGCTGGGGCAAGCTTGCCCACCCACTGCCAAATATCCTCCGGGCGCCGGCTTTCCAGGCCGCTCCATTCGCCGGTGGAAACATCGGCCCAGGCAAAGGCCGCGCCGCTTTCGCCCACAAATACGGAACCGAGGAAATTGTGCCGTCCGGCCTCGAGATTGAGGTCGTCGAGCACGGTGCCTGGCGTGATGACCTGGGTTACGGCGCGTTTGACAATGCCTTTGGCTGCCTTTGGATCTTCTGTCTGCTCGCAGACGGCAATGGAAAAGCCCTTGTCCACAAGCGTGGCTATGTAGCTTTGGGCCGCATGCCAGGGCACGCCGCACATCGGCGCTGCCCGCGCGCCGTCCTTGCCGCGCTGGGTCAGCACTATCTGCAGCTCGCGTGAGGCAATCAGGGCATCGTCAAAAAAAAGCTCGTAAAAATCGCCCATACGGAAAAAGAGGAGGGCATCGGGATAATTTTTCTTGATGCCCAGGTACTGGGCGAACATGGGAGTGGTTTTTTCGGCTTCTTGCATAACAAAAAAGGGCGCCATAGGCGCCCGGATTTTCAGGATTGTGCTGTATCCCTTGGGGCTGCCTCGTCATCTTCGTGCCTGGGAGGAAAAACCGAATCGTCCTTTGGGGAATTCACATCAACCTTTTTTGTGGTGTTGACGGGAATGGCCAGGCTGGCGGCTTCCTTTGTCTTCTGATCGTCAATGACGCGCTGCAGCTGGGCAACCTGCTTCACAAGCTTGCGGTTTTGGCTGTGGGATTTCATCAGCTTTGCGGAAACGTTGATGCGATCCCAGATGAGCATGAGCCAGCAAAGCACGGCGCCAACAAAAAAGGCGGCGATAAGCAGGAAATAGAATGGCAGCGTGATACTTGTCATTGGCGGAATGAAGAAAAGATTGAGCGTCATCTGCATTTCCTGCGAAAGCGCCGCCTGGTTCTGGAAAAAGAAGATCAGGCAGAGGAAAATGAAGACGGCCAAAATCAGGACCTTGATGTAACGCATAATACTCCTCCCGATGGAAAGATGACAATAGGAAAACCGTTCTATGGCATTTCTTGAATGAAAATATCCATTTTCAATGGATATTTTCATTCATCCACAAGTTTCTTTGTGGTTTGAGACCTCCGCGGGCGCAAGACGCAAAGCCCTGAAAGGCTTTATTGCCAATTTTGTTACGCAAACGCTCTAATCCCCAGGCCTGGATAGAGCCGCATAATGGGGCACAAGCGCTGCCCAGGTTTCCTCCAGGTACTGGGGGATCGTCCTTGTCTCGTCAAACACAGCCAGAAACGATGAATCACCGTTCCAGCGGGGCACCAGGTGAAAATGCAGATGTTCCCTTATGCCGGCGCCCGCGGCCTGTCCCTGGTTGAGGCCAACATTGATGCCTTCGCAATGAAAATGCTCTTCAAGGATTTTCGCGCTGGCTTTCAAAAGATCCATCAACTCCCCGCTTTCCTGCGCGGTCAGGTCCTCAAGCTTCATGACGTGCCTGTATGGACAGACCATGATGTGGCCATTGTTGTATGGATATTTGTTCATGATCGCAAAACAGTGCCTGCCGCGGTAAAGCACAAGCCTTTCGGCGTCCTCGTCCGTTTTGGCCGGGATGCAGAACACACATTCATCGGGTTTTGGCCCAAGGATGTAACTTATGCGCCAAGGTGTCCAAAGCTGTTTCATGACAAACAATCATACACCCACGCAAGCCGCCCGGCAAGCGTTGATTTGCGGGCAAGAGGCATTTTTTGGGCAGTATTTGATACCTGGCAGCATAAAAATCCGGGTTCCAAATACCCTGATATGCGGTTTTCACCAGCAAGTTCCCTTGTGGTTCCAGACCTCGGCCGTCAGGCCGGACAAGCCCGCACCCCGCGCTCCCGGGCGGGGTATCAGACGCGGGCTCAAAACGCAAAGCCCTGAAGGGCTTTGCTACCAATCTGGTTATTCCTTGTGATGATTTTTGTCCTTTTCCGCTTCCGCCTTGCGGGCGGCTTTCGCGGCCACGGCCATCTGCGCCTTGGCTGTTGGCGCCTGGCCATCCAGTTTGGCATCCAGGGCCGCCTTGAGCGCAATGGCAAAGGCCGGCCCGGGGGTGAGCCCGAGCCCGCGCAAATCGTCGCCGTTAATATCGGCCTTTTCATGCCGCCAGTGGGTTATGTGGCGCGAAATGTTTTTTTCCAGCGCAGGATTATCGCAAATTGCCATGAGATAAAGCAGGCTTTCCAGCGAAAGCGGCGCCAGCATACAGCAAAATTCACTGATTTTCGCGCCGCGGCTTTCCTCCTTTTTTTGCCAGGCCAGCAGGCGCGGGCGCAGCTTGCGGATAATCTCCCTCTCCCTTAGCAGCATATTTTTATTGGCCGGCGCAAAGCCAAGGCGATCATAATTGTGCGAGGTGTCGGCATAGCTCAGGTTGTGGTTGAGAGAAAGAAAATAAACGACCCAGGGTTCGGGCTCATCCTCGCTCCAGAGCATCTTGTGCCAGCCAAGCACCTTCCGGGTTTGCTGCAAAATTTCGGCGCGCTGGGGCGTAAGGGCCAGGTTGCGGCCCAGGGCCGGCAATACCCCGAGATCATCCAGACGGATCAGGCATTTTGCTCCATATTCTTCCTCGCAAATATGCCGAAACTCGTTGAAAACCCTTTGGGGCGAAAGTTTTTCCAGCAGATTCAGAGGCAGGATATTGCGAATCAGTTTTTCCGTGCCCGGGCCGATGTGAAACTGGTAGCGCTGTTCAAAACGGGCCGCCCTGAGAGCGCGGGTTGGGTCTTCCACAAAGCTCAGGGTATGCAGGACGCGGATGACCTTGTCCTGAATGTCGCGGCGGCCGCCAAAAAAATCTTCAAGTTCGCCGGGAGGGTCGCAGTCCAGGCGCACGGCCAGGGCATTGATCGAAAAATCGCGCCGGAAAAGATCCATCTTGATCGAGGAAAGCTCCACAGTAGGCAAGGCAGCGGGATATTCGTAATATTCGAGCCTGGCTGTGGCCACGTCAACATGACATTCACTGCCTTCGTCATCATGGTAGATGACAATTGAAGTCAGGAATTTCTGGTGTTCGCGCACCCGACCGCCAAGTTCGGCGGCAAGCGCCCTGGCAAAGCCTATGCCGTCGCCTTCGACCACAAGGTCTATATCCTGGTTGGAGCGGCCAATCAGCAAGTCGCGCACAAAGCCGCCCACGGCGTAGACGGGCAGCTTGAGCTTTCTGCCCAGATTGCCCGCGAGTTCAAGAATGCGGCGGGTTTCGGGCAAAAGCCTGCCATTCATCAGCTTGCGCACATTGCGTGGCCTGGAATTCTTTTTCTGCAAATCTTCAAGCTTGCCGGAGCCGCTGGCAAAGACATTGATAAGGTCCGTGCGGGTTACCACGCCGCTTACCGCGCCTTTTTCAACAATGGGCACAAGGCGCTGGCGCCCCGCGACAATGACCCTGGCCAGATCCCTGATGCCGGCGCGGGGCGAAAGCGTTTCCACGCGCCTTTTCATGTATTCGGCCACAATTTCACGGCCAAGGCCGTGGGCATTTGCCCTGGCCGCTGTCTGGGCATCCAGCAGGCCGCAGCAGACGCGTGTGCCGGGTTTGAATACGGGAATGGCCTTGAGGCCGAAATGCAGCATCAGCTCATCAGCCTCGCGGATTGTCGCTTCCGATTCCACGCCAATGGCCGGCGCTGACATGTATTCGCGCGCGGTTTTGGCTGGCTGGCCCTGTTGCTCAAGCGAGTTGACGATAATATCGCGAACCTCCGTGATCATTTTGCCGCGCACCGAGGCCGAGGCAGCGTAACTGTGACCGCCGCCGCCAAGCTTTGCGCAGACATCGCCCACATTCACGGCATCGTTGCGGCTTCTGGCCACAACCTGGATGCGGTCGCCCATCCGGCCAATGGTGAAAAGGACGGTAAATTTTTCCATTTCCATGAGCTGGTGGGCAAGATAGGCAAAATCACCAAGATAATTGTCCAGGCTGGTTTCGGCCAGAACAACGGGTACATCGTTGATGACGTATGTCCGGGCCGATTCCATGAGGCTGTTCAGAGCCTGGATATGCATGCCCGTGAGCTGGTGCGAGGCCATTTCATTGATTTCGTTGACGTCCATGCCCTGGCCCAGAAGCCAGGCCGCGGCCAGAAAATCGTCCCGGGTGGTGGATGAATAGGTGAAAGAGCCCGTATCCGCATAAATGCCAAGCCCAAGAAAGGTCGCTTCTTCTCCGGTCAGGACAATGCCGCGTTTTTCGAGTTCCGCGCAGAGCAGGCTGGTTGAAGCGCCCACGCTTGCGACAACGGTTTTGGGCGACTGGACGTCATCCCCGGAATCGGGATGATGATCCCAGATTTCAATCTCCAGGCCCTCGCGTTCGAGCAGGGGGGCAATGTGGCGCAGGCGTCCTTTCTGGCGAGTATCGACAAGCACAAGGCGGTCAATTTCAGCCCAGGGGATTTCGGCCGCTTCCATAAAATTGTAGCGCTGCCTGTCCAGATTGTTGTAAACCTTTTGCAGGCTTTTTTCCTGGGTGCCGGGAAACAGCAGGACATTGTCGTCATGCAGGCGCCGCGCGGCGAGCATGGCGGCAAAGGCATCGAAATCGGCATTGGCGTGTGCTGTGATGAGGGTGCTCATGTCTTGTTGCGGGGATGGAATTGATGATGGATTTGCCGCAGGCGCATGGCCTGGACATGGGTATAGATTTCCGTGGCCGCCACATCGGCATGGCCAAGAAGAATTTGCACCGTGCGCAGATCCGCTCCTCCTTCCAGAAGGTGGGTGGCAAAGGAATGCCTGAAAGTGTGGGGGGAAATCGGCCGGCGGATGCCGGCTTCAAGCGCGTATTTTTTTACAATTTGCCAGACATATTGCCTGGTCAGGCCGTTGCCGCTGCGGTTGAGAAAGAGTTTTTTGCTGGCTGGCTTGAAGAGGGGACGAAATTTTGCAATGTATTCCGAAAGCAATTTCTGGGCAACGGCATGCAGGGGCACAACGCGCTCTTTCGAGCCCTTGCCGATTACCCGCACAAGGCCTTGCTGCAAATCGAGATTTGAAAGATCGAGGCTGCATAGCTCGGACACGCGCAAGCCGGAAGCATAGAGCAGTTCCAGCATGCAGCGGTCGCGAAAGCCGCCGCGATCTTCCATCAGGGGCATTTCCAGCAATGTGGCCATTTCCTCCTGGCTCAGGACTTCTGGCAAATGCATGGGCAATTTGGGGTTGCCCATGTTTTTTGTGGGATTATCTTTTAAAAAACCTTCATCAATTGCAAAATCAAAAAAAGAGCGCAGGGCCGAAAGACGCCTGGCCTGGGTGCGTGCGGTAAGGCCGCGATTGCGCTGCCAGGCAAGAAACAGAAATACATCCTCCTCGCCGGGAAAGGCCCGGGAACCCTGGCTGGCTTCGTTCCAGAATTTCAGAAAGCTGCCTATATCTTGAAGATAGGCAATTACAGTCTGGCGCGACAGCCCCTGCCGGGCAAGCAGCACATGCCCCCAGGGCTGTGCCAGACCTTCGAGACCGCTTTTTTCCATGGGCATATTCTATTATAGCATTTTGTCTTTGGAAATACCTATTTTCAAAGGGCATATTATGCCGGCTCCGCCGCTTGAAGCGGAACTGGCCGAATCGGCGCCGCCGGCAGGTGTATATTGCCTCGCCAGCGGCATTTGCGAAAAAGATGAAAATGTATATATTTGCGATGAACAAGTTTTTGCAATACTGCGGATAACTGTATGAACCCAGAACGTATTCAGGTCTTTCTTTCGCTCGGATCGAATTGCGCGGAAGCGCGGCAAATGCTGGCAAGGGCGCGGGAAGCGATTGCGGCCTTGCCAGGAGCGGGCATTATTGCAAAATCGCCGGTTTATCTTACCGAGCCTCAAGGCTATTCGGAACAACCCTGGTTTGCCAACCAGGTTATCGCCCTGGCCGTGGCTGAAAACTGGCGCCCCCCAGCCTTGCTTGCCGCCCTCCTGGCCATTGAAAATGCCCTGGGCCGCAAACGCGACCTGGCCTTGCGCTTTGGGCCGCGCAAGATTGATATTGACCTGCTGCTTTTTGGCGATGAAAAAAGTTCGGACCCCGACTGCGTTATCCCCCATCCGCGAATGCTGGAACGAGCTTTTGTGCTCTGCCCCCTGCTGGACATTGCCCCGCAAATCAATATCGGGGGACGCCCGGCTTCGGACTGGCTGGCTGCTCTGCCCTACAAAAAAGCCGGGGAAAAAATCTGGCAATGAAAATATCTGCCGCGACCCTTTCTCTTTTGGCTCTGGATGAATATACCAGCCAGCAATGCAAAAACGGGCAGTCAGCCGCGATTTCCCGCGCCCACTTTTATGATCTTGTTTATACGGAAAATTCCGGAAAGGATTTCTTGGAGCAATGCGGCAAGGATGGCCATCTTGCGCCCTTTGCGGACAATATCGGCAAGATTTTTTTCGGCAAGCCAAAAGAGCGGGGCGAAGCGGAAAAAATACTGGGCGCGGAAGCCTGCAAGGTTTTCAAGGCCCTGGCAAAGGCGGTCGATGGCATTGTTTCGATATTTGACGAGGAATTCCCTTTTGTTGATATTCCGGATTCAGCTGCCCAGGACAGGCCATTTTTGTTTTTCTACCGCGGCGATCTCGCCCTTCTGGATCAAGTTGACAAAAATGTCGCCCTGGTCGGCCTTGTTGATCCCCCGGAAGAAATCAGGCAAAGAATAGATGTCCTTGTGCCCCGTCTTGTGGCCGCGGGCGCAAATATCGTAAGCGGGCTGGCAAAAGGATGCGATCAGGCCGCGCATGAGGCCTGCCTGCGCGCCGGCGGCAAGGCAATCGCCATTCTGCCGTCGCCCCTTGACCGCATTTATCCACGGGAAAATGCCAAACTTGCCCGTGAAATCGTAAAATGCGGCGGTTTGCTTTTGAGCGAATACTACAGGGCGCCGCTTGAGGACTGGGAATTCTCCCGCAGGGCTATAAGCCGCGACAGGCTGCAGGCCATGTTTGCATGCAGCATTATCCTGGCCGCAAGCCATGAGCCGGGAACAAGCCAGAAAAGTTTCGGCCAGCAGGGGGAAAAAAGCGTCAAAAGGCAGAGCCGGGATTGCGGTTCGCGCCATGCCATGGAAAAGGCCAGGGACTACAAGCGCCGGCGCGTTGTGCTTTATGACGCGAACAACGACAAGGACAAGGCTTGCCTTGCCTTGAACAGGCAATATTTTGATTTCAATGAAAGCCTGCTGATTAAAGACCTCGCCTTTATCGCCCTGGCTGACCCCGCAAATGATGATTTGGAGAAATTGCTGGGCGCAGCGGCTGAAAATGGCAAGGACGATCCTGCGGAAAATATGCCCGAATGCGGGGAGGCGGCCAGCGCAAATTGTCCTGACTGCGATGACGCGCCGGGCGGCGAAGACAATTTTGATGATTCCTGTTCGCAAATCCCGGCCGAAATTGAAGCGGCAGGGTATGTCGATAACCCTGATCCTGGCGAATATGCGGATTCCTTCAGCTATGAAGATTATTCCCAGGAGGAATTCACGGAACAGGACGCGAGCCAGGAGTATGACGATTTTCCAGGGCCGGCTGAAGACCGGGAAGCATATTCGGATGACCGAGCTTCTCCCCCAGGTGTCCGGTCCTGCAAACCGTCAGGGCCTTTCTGGGGCAAATCTGCGGCAGGGCAGGAAACCGGAAAAATTCCACCACCTGCGGAAAACAGCAAGGACAGTGAAAGTTCCGGCAAGGAAGATGCGCCCGGCCAGTCTTTGCTTATGCTGGATGGCGTGCCAGCCGGAATGGAAAGCCACAAAAGGAAAAAAGCGCCAGCTTCCGCCCGGGAAGAGAAAAAATCTTCCGAGCCGGCGGACGAGGTGCGGGAAAAGCGCAAAAAAGGCAAAAAGCGCGCCCGGATCAGGGAAGATCAATTTCGGCTTTTTTGAAATCCGGCTTTTGAAAAGCGGCCATTTACCTTAGCCAGCTGTCCAGGCATGTATACTTGCCGTTTGTTGAAAGCATTCCACAGGAATTGATGCCCAAATCAATGCCCCGGCGATGCAGTTTTGCCAGACGCCCCTCGAAAAAGGCGCAAAAGCTGTTCATGTACAAAACAGTCTCCACCGTTTCACGTGATACATAATCAGGGTGGCGCCCATTTGCGACCACGCCAAGATAGGCATTGAGCGCTTGCGCAAGCTCCTGGGCATCCATTTCGGGAGACAGGTTCAGGCGGCCCTTGCGCCAGTGGGCAGCCCGGAAATCGGCATAGGCCAGAAAGGAAGATTTGGCCATTTCATCGGCCAGGGCCGAAAGATCATCCGCGCAGTCATTGGCGCCCTGGCGGACGAAGATGGCGCACCATTGCGAAAGAGCCTCGATTACAGCCCTTGCCGAAATAGCCCGTTCGCCCCCAAGCCGAAATTTTTGCGGCGCTTTCAGTCTGGCGCATGCCTGATTCCAGGAAACGACAAAAGGCCTGTAATCCTGGGCCGCGCAAGGCGGAGTTGTGGGCAGAAAAACTGTCAGCGCAATCAGGATTGCCGCAAGCCTGTGCATGGCCTAGTCTCCAAAGATGAAGTTTTCAAGGGCATTGCGCCCTTCTGGCGATGCCCCCTCCCTGAAGACGGGCAGGTTCCGGGACCAGGGCGCCGCCTTGCCGTATGCCGGGCGACAGGCAACGTCATTTTGGCGAAAGGCGCGAAAATCAGCGCTGGTTTCGCCACGACAGCGTTTTTCGACAAATGCGCGCGGACATTTGAGCAGACTTTGCCAAAGTTCCGGCGTCTGGCAGATATCGGCTGGAGGTTTGCGGGCTGGGAGAATTTGCGCGGATTGAATTTGGGGCGGCGCGGGTTTGTGCAGAGGGGAATTTTGCGTTGCCGGGATATTGGCAGCCGCCGGGAGGCTGGCCGCAGGCGCCGGCAGGATCTTTTCAGCGGGAGCGGGATTTCTGGAACCGGATAATTTTAAAATTATACCGAAGGCCAGAATGGCTGCCAGGGTGAGAATAATCAGTTTCGCATACGCCTTTTTGCCGCTTCTGCCTTGTTTTGCTGCCCTGGCAGTGCATGGCAAATCCAGCCAGATTTGCGAGTTTGGCGCATTTGCAAGGGCCTTGTGGATATGCCGCGCAAGGGCCGGATCATCCGGGAAGTTTTTGTAAAAAGCAAAGGAAATGGGCACGATGTTGCGGCCAAAGATGTCCTTTGCCGGGCGGTAATCAAAAAATACGGTGTATTCTCCGTATTTTCTTGCTGCGGGCCGCGCGGTGGCCAGGGACTGGTAATCGGCCTTGATTTGCGATTCAAGTTTTTCAACGGGAAAAACTTGCGGCAGCCAGCGGGCATTCTCGCCGTTTTCCCAGAATTGATGACAAATGGGAATGCGCATGATTATTTGTGAAAGACAAAAGTAATGCCCCGGCAGCTTCCCTCAAGCGGCTTGCGCCAGATGCCGGAGTTCAGGATATTGAAAAGATCGCTTGCGCCAATGTCCAGCGGGCTTGCGCAGCCCAGATCCGAGCTGCCGAAATTTTCTTCCCTCAAGACAACTTCCCCGGATACTGGCCGGATGACAAGAGGGCCAAAATTGAGAAAATATGTCTTGCCGTTGTCTTCCTCATGTTCGGTCATGGCCGTGGTCTTGTAGGAGACTTCCCCCATGCCGCCTGGAAAGCGGATGACAAGCTCGTTATTGCGGGTAAAGGCGCTGCCAAGTTTGCGGCCATGCAGGTCAAGGGCATTGCCTTCAGTCGCGGCAACTTCAAAATCCCTGATTTGCAGGCCGCTGGTCAGGATTTTGCGATAATTGTCCAGTCCTTGCGCGCGTTCGGCCAGCAATTGCCGCAAATCTTCCGGCCGCCGATAGCGAAAGAGATTGTCCCCAAGGCGCGTGGCCGCGGGAAAACGCATGGCTGCCTTGAGACGCTCTTCCATATCCTCAAGTTCGTTCTGGCTGGTAATCCTCTCGCTTATGCCAGTTATCGCTTCGCGGTCATGAATTTCCGCCTGTTTTTGCAGTTCGTTGGCAATGTTTTCGCGCTGGGCTTCGCTCAGGCCATAGCCGGAATTGTTGGCCGCCATTTCGCGCAACGGTCCAAGCTCGGCCTCGCCAAAATTTTCCACGGCGCGCGCAAGGCCAAGCAGCGCATGGTAAAAGCGTTCCCCCATGCCCAGGCGAATATCTTCCGCCATGTTTCTGGCTTCTTCCGAGGGATCATTTTGATGGGCATTGATGAATTCCTCGGCTTCCGCGATATTGTTTTGCCGGCGCAATCTTCTGTATTCGGCACGCAGGGCGTCAAGCCGGGCTTTTTCAGGGGATGTTTCTTCCGCTCTGGCAACTTCGATCGAGCGGTCGCGCAAGGCCTCGCGCAGGGCTGCCAATTCCCCGTCCCGTGGCAAATTTGCCAGCAGGGCTTCCGCGGCCCTGATATCTGCCGTGTTTTTGGCATTTTCAATGCGGCTGCGGGCCTCGCAAATTCTCTTGCTCCGGCTTTCCAGAAGTTCTATGTCATTGAGCAGGCCATGCGGGGCATTGAGGCCGGGCGCATTGGCTTCGGCCAGCAAAAGCCCGGCAGCCTGGGCCCTGGCGCAGGGGTCGCTGTTTTCGTGGGTTTCGGCAAGCCTTTTTTCAATATCGCTTGCCACATCCTTGACCAGGGCCGCGCGCCTTGCGGACGCTTCCCGCAGATTGCCGGAAAAAAGAGCGGAGGCAACGGGATTGGCCTCATAGCGGGTAATGAACTCCGCAAGGGCATGCCATTGACGCGCCGGCCCAAGGCCCGGATTCATGGCCTCCGCATGGTTGCGGGCGAAAGCGGCATACCAGTAGCCGCAGTAGCCGCAGGCCGCGATGACAAGAACAAGCAGGGCAAACCATGCTTTTTTAAAATTTTTGCGCCTGTGTTCGCCTTTTTCGTGCCTGGCTTTCAATTTCAGGATATCGGCCCGCTGTTCGCGGTCAAGATCGGCAAAATACCTGCCTTCCGGCGCATTCTGCAGGATTTGCTCAAATTCGGCGCTGTCTTTGGCCGCGGCAAGTTTTTGGGCAAGATCCCGACTCGTGGCAGTCAGGCTGTGTTTTTTCAGGTCTTCGATGGCCGCCCTCTGGATGGAAGTATATTCGGCCCAGAAATCCTTTTCCGGCGATTCTTTCCAGATGCGGTCATATTCGGTAGCATTGGGCGCGCCGGCAAGCCTTGTGGCCAGGGCGGCATCGCAATGATCCAGGGCTTTTTGCAGGAGCGGGCCATAGTCAAAGGCCGGACAACGCCGCCAGAGGGCGCGCGTGCGCAGAAGCAGCCTGGCAAGCCCTGTCCAGTTGCCGGCGGTTTCCAGATCGCCAGCTTCCTTTTTGAGCGCGGAAAAGCACTTGTCGATAATGACGGCAATTGGCTCTTCCACCCTGTAGGGGTCAAGACCTTCCGGGCCTGGCTTGCCGTCTTGCGCGGGATGGCCGTAGGCCGAAATCGGCAAGATGACAATATCCGAAAAATAGCTTTGCAGCTTTTTGTAAATATCCCGGTATATGCCAACCGATTCCACATGGGCGCGGGCCGCTTCGTCTTCTCCCGCGCTGCGGAAATATGGCGACATATCCCACTTGTTCACCGCAATGACAAGCGGCCTCTCAATCCTGGCCGAATCGCCGTATTCCGCCCGCACAAAATCAATAAAGCTGCCGATCTCCACCCTGAGCTTTTCCATGGTGGCCGCGTCCCGGGAATCGGCCGGCATGAAAACCACAAAGCCATCGGCCTGCTTGATGAGCGCGCGCAGATCGCCGATTTCCCGGGCTCCGGTTTCATATTCGCTCATGATTTCCGCAAAATGCCCGTCATAATCCGGTATGCGCAAATCCACATTATAGGAATTTTCGCCGATTTTGCCGCTGTAGCTGAAGAGCAGGCTTGCGAGTGTGGCCGCGGTTGCGGACGGCAGCTCGCCTTTGGAGAGTGCCTCCCAGTGCAGCTTGATGGCCCGAACCGATGCCGGATCGCCAATGCCAATGCCAGGCGAATTGGCCAGCGCGCTCAAAAAAACCGTCTTGCCGACGTTTTTGGGGCCTATCATAACCAGGGTAAGTTTGTAATCCTTTCCGGCCATTTCTGTTCCTGCCGTGGCATTAAATTCAACAATTTGGGAATTATTTAAGGTTCAAAAATACGAGTCGTCAAGCAAAAGTATTTTTTATACCATCCTGCGAATACAATGGAAAACAACATTTCCATTAATCAAGTTGGAGGTGTTTCATGCACGTTTGGCAGGCTATCTGGCAATGCATCTGGAAAAAATACGCCAGCGGCAAGGGACGGGCTTCGCGTGGGGAGTGGCTGGCCTATTGCGTCTTTTATCTCTGTTTTTGCGGCTTGTGGATTTGCGGGATTTTCTCGCTGATGTATTGGTGCGGCGATGTAAACCTGATTGGTTTCACCCTTGGCTATGTGCCGTTTTTTCTGCTGCCGCCGCTTGTGGCGGTTACCGTGCGCCGCTTGCACGATATTTCCAAGACAGGCTGGCTCAGCTGGCTCTATCTTGTTCCCCTGATCAATATTTTGGCCCTGGGACTGCTTTTCATGCCCGGCAAGCCATATGCCAACCGTTTTGGGCCCGAACCTGTCGCAATAAATTGACTTTGCCGCCAATTACGCGCCAGGCGCGCCATATTTTGCCGGCTTGCCACAGGGGGGGAGTCTTTGTAAAATAGACATTCTTTTAATATAATCCAGAAAAATTCGGGAAACTGGAGGAAGTCAATGAGCCGCCGCAAATCCGGAAAGCAATCCCGCGAATCCAGGCAATCCGGCAAAAATTCTGCCCAGCAAAAAGCGCAGGCCCTTGCCCCCCGGGGACAGAATGGCGTTATCCCGGAAGCCCAAGGCGCAAATGATATCGAACTTGCGGCGGAAGGCCTGATAGCCGTGGCAGCCGGCGAGAAAGCTGCCGGCGGTGGGGAAATTCCCCGGCCCGGAGGCAGCGTGGAGCCAAAATCGGAGCGCGCGGCAAAGCGCAGGGGCCGCGGCAAGGCACAAAAAGCCGTCACTCCGGAAACTGGCCGCGGTATTGGGCCGGCCGTATTTTTGCCCTGTCTCTTTATGGCCCTGATTCTGGGCATTTACCTTGGGACGCTACTGCCGGATGTGTATTCCCTGTATCCCGGCAAGGTTCCATTGCCTGCGCAGACTGCCGAAACCGTTCCGCAGATGCCGCCGCAAATGCCCCCGCCTCCCATGCCGCAGCAGGCAAAGCCGGCGCAGAACAGCATTGACAGCAGCATAGCTGGCCTGGTTTCGCGCACCACGCTCAATCCGGGTGATGTCAATGCCTGGATTGAGCTTGGCAACAGGTATTTTGATACCCATCAGCCTGCGAAATCCATCGAGGCATACAAACGGGCCCTGGAACTCGAACCCCAAAATGCGGACGTTTTGACCGACCTCGGGATAATGTACAGGGAAGCGGGCGATTATGAGGCGGCCGTGCAATGTTTTAGCAAGGCGCGCCAGGTTGATCCGCGCCATGCCAATTCCATGTTCAACGAAGGCGTTGTGCTGCTCAACGATCTGAAGCGTCCGGGAGAAGCGCGCCAGGCCTGGCAGAGGCTTTTGGAGATCAACCCTGAAGCCCGTTCGCCAGATGGGAAAAGGGTGGCGGACATGGTCAGGCTTATCCGTTAAATATTATTGAATATATAAATTTTCCTAAACCCCGCCCTTCTGCGCCGGGTACGGGCTTGTTCGGCCTGAGGGCCGAGGTTTAAAACCACAAAGGTATTTGCTGATGACAAGGCCGGGAATGATGCCAAGATTCCGTTATATTGCCATTTTGCTGTTCATGGCTCTCGTTTTGCCGCAATTTGCGGGCGCAGTCCTCAATACCCAGCCCATGCTGCAGGTTCAGGCAAAATTCGGCAGCATCCCACTCTTGCCCTATCTGGATTATTATCTGGATGAGAGCGGCTCAATGGATGTGGAGGAAATCGCCTCGCGCGAGCTTTCGGATTCCTTTTCGGCCTTTTCCATGGAAAAGCTGCCAGCGGCAACAGGCGTTCTCTGGCTGCGCTTCACCCTTGCGCCAGTCTCGCCGCCGGAGCGTTCGCCCGTGCTCCTCCTGGACATAGGCCCATGCGCGCCTGGAATCCCGACACTTTACGGGCCCGAAAAAAACGAGCTTTCCGGCGCTCTTGAATGGCGCGAAACCTATCCCGGAAACCGCAACATCATGCTTCTGCCGGAAGCCGGCCAGGAGCCCGTGCCCTGCTATCTGCGCCTTGACGGCCTGCCGGGCCTGTGGTTTGGCCCCACCGTGCGCACGCCGCAGGATGCGGCCAGCAACTGGGGCAGCCTTGCCCTGTCCGGCGCGGTGCTAGCGCTTGGCGTGGTGATGTTTCTTTGCCTGCTGCGCGGCCTTTCGGAACGCGGCCAATGGCGCATCTGGACCGCGCTTTATGTTTTTTTCGCGTTACTCCAGGCTTTTGCGGGGCTGCCGTCGCAAATTGGCAATCCCGGTCTGCCGGGCCTTTGCGCCATTCTTTCGCCGGGCATTGCCCTGATGCTTTTGCCGCATGTGGGGCGGCATCTATTAAGAACGCAGCAAAATTCCCGGGCCCTTGATATCCAGCTGCTGCTCCTTTCCCTGCCTGGCGCGGTCTGCGCCCTGGTGCCGCTTGTGCCCGGCTGGAACTGGCTGGATCGCTGGCTTGAGCTGTGGCCCCTGGCAATGCTCATTTTTGTGCCCACCGCTCTTGCTGCCTGGCTGATGGGTCTTGCCGGCTCACGCCGTTTTTTGCTGGCCTGCCTTTTGCCGCCGATCTTCACGGGCGCGGGCATCCTTGGCCTGTATTTCGGCATCCCATCGAATCTGCTTGCCAGCGCGCCGCTCTGGGGCGTGGCCCTGAGCGCGCTTTTGCTCGCAGCCACACGCGCCCCGCATTATGGCGGCGCCGCGCGGGAAAATACGGAAGAAGAAAAAAATGCCCCGAACGCGCCAAATGGAGAAATTATCAATCTTGAAACGCCGCTGGATGATGGGGGCCTGAAGCTCGAGCCAGACTGGCCCGAGCCAAAATGCCACGGCGACCTGATCTTGCCCAATCTGGGCCCCGCAAAGCGGCCGGATTCCGATGCAGCCGCGCTCGAGGACCCCAACTTGCGGTTGATTCCCGGCGAACACGCCCAGGAGGATTCCGGGCCTGCCGGCGCTCCTGCCCCGCTGGCAGGCCAGATTGACGAGAAAAGGGAGGAGGCCCTGCGCGCGCCGCTTGACGAGATCATGCGCGAAGGCGCGGCCCTTGATAATTGCGCCCTGCCGCCAGCGGCCCGCAAATTCGCGGAAAATATGCTCACAGCAGCCCACAGGATGGCCGAAATTATCAGCGGCGCGCCTATTGTTCCAAACCAGGCGCCCAAACACTCGCTGGTCAATTTCAACCTGCAGCATCTTTTGCGCGATGCCCACGACGCGGTGGCTCCTGCCGCGGAAAATGCCGGCATAGGCCTTGGCTGGTATATGCCGCCGGCACTTCCCCAGCTTTACCGCGGGGTTTGCGGCAATCTTGGCGACATTTTGCGCCTGCTGCTCGAAAGCTCGGTTCGGGCCACAAATTCCGGCTCTGTGCATCTTTCCGTCCGCCATGTTCCCGAAAGCCCGGATCCGGGGCATATATTGTTCACAATTACCGATTCCGGCAGCGGCTTTCCGCCCTCCAAAAGATCCAGCGTGGCCCTGGACAGGGCCTGGGAGCTTGTCGGCGCCCATAACGGCCATATCAGCCTCGAATGTGGCGCGCAGGGCACAACAATCAGCTTCTCACTGCACTTTACGCCTCTTGAGGACGAGAAGGAGACAGGGCCGGCCCTGCCCCGCGTGGCTGTGCTCTGCGAAAATTCCGAAAGACGGCGCGAGATTGCGCGCATGCTTGCGCCGCTTGATCTGCGGATCAGCGAAAGCGCCGCGCCGGAAGAACTTTTGCGGCACCAGGATGAAGATCCGGCCGGCGTGCTGATTGTTGCCGGCAGAATGGCCGCGCCTGCGGCCAGCGATATGCTGCGGGAATTTGTAGCCAGGGCCAGGGAAGCCGGTTTCGGCACCTGCAAAATTCTCGCCGTCCATTCGGATAACAGCCAGGACAGGCTCCTGGCCGCAAGCGGTTTCACCCATGCCATTCCCGAACCTCTTGATACGGCCGAACTCCGCTCCACGGTTCTGGACCTGGTTGAATATGTTTCCGCCGATTATGCGCCTGTGGCAAAGGCCGGCAGCCCGCAAGCCAGGCCGGATAATATGGAGGACATTCAAAAAACGGTTGTGGACCTGGACTGGGAGGAAGATGAGCGACAGCCTGTTTTATCGGAAGAGCCGCGCGAAAGCCTCCCGGATTGGCTGGAAACGGCCAGGCCCAGCGTGGATGAGGTCCCGGACAGGCCCATCTTGCCCGATGCAATCTGGCAGGAAGCCGACGAAGCGCCGGCAGCCGAACAGCCAATCTTTACAGAAGAGGAGTTTGAAAAGGTCTTTGCCCCGGAAGCCGGACAAAAAGAAAGACCAGCGCAGGACGTGGCGCCTGGCGCCGTTGATGCCGTGACAACCGAAAGCGCGCCGCAAGCCCCTGTCGCAACAATTGTTGTGGAGCCGGAACCCGTGCCTGAAGGAAGGCCCGAGGAAAAATCCGCGGTTGAAGAAGAGCCGGCCGGGACGGAAACTGTTGTCGAAACCCGGGCCGGAAAGGCCAAAAACATTCAGGCCGAAGGCGTGGATTCTACGGAACCTGAAAGCGGGGATGGGGGCGCCGCAGGCAAAGCCCAGGCGCAAGGCCCTGCTGACGAGCGGGAAATAGCCGCTGGGGAAATTGCGGCAGCGCAGCCGGCAGCGGAAAATAAAATTGAGGATGCCGCAGCGGAAGCCACTGCGCCGGGGGAACAGGCAACGGGAATTGAAGATGTCGCTGCCGAAGTTCCCACGAAAGCCCGGGCAAACGACATTCCGCAGCCGGCAGGGCAGGCAATGCCGGAACCAGTGGAACAGCCGGTGCCGGAAGTGGAACAGCCGGCAACGGAATCTGTTTCGGCAGTTCGGGAAGAGCCCGGGGAAAATGACAGTGATGTTGCGCAGCCCGAACCGGTTTCGACAAAGCCCGAAACCGATAACCGCGAAAGGCATGTGCCCAAGACTGCCAAAACGCAGGGCAGCACGGCCAAGCCATATATCAGTCCCTGGATAGGCATGTCCGGCGAATGGGTGGGGGAGCCGACGCCGATTGTCAAAAAGCCGGAGGATTCCGAAAATTCCGCTGGCCAGGAAAAAAAGCTGGAAAGAATTGCAGGGACCGCTGCCAGGTCTGCCGATAGTCCGGCGGCAAAATCCACCACGGGTGAAGAAGAGTCCAATAAAGGCAAGACGGAAGGGGAGAACGCCGGGCCAGAAAGACGACGCCCGGGCAAGCCACGGCCTGCGGTTCGTTCCGGCTTGAATCAGGCACCTGTCCAGGTGGAATGGGTTGGCGAGCCGATGCCAATTCAGCCCAAAAACAGGGCCGGGGCAAACGAACCAGCGGAAGAAGCCAGAAATGCCGCCAGCCATGCTGATGCGGGCTTTGGAAAAGGCGCAGGCCATGCAAGCGGAAACCATGCGGAAAATGGCTCAAGATTGGCGGCCCACCCGGGGCAGGGCGGCAAGCATCAGGCAATCCCCGTAAGCCCGCAAGCGGAAAGCGGCGTTTACCCTGTCCAGGACAAGCAGGAATCGAACAATCTGATTGCGGATTTCATGAGCAAAACCATTTCCCAGGTATCATCGACTTTGGAAAGGCTGACCAGGGGCGGCAAGGCTGGGGAAAAACCGGCAAAGCCTTTCGAGCAGAGCCTCGCAGCGAGGCCGGCAGCCGCGCCGCAAGGCGCAAGACCGCAGCCCGCCGCGAACCACGGGGCGGCGAAGGCGCATCCGGTTGAACAGAAAATCGGGCAGGCCCCGGAACCTGTTCGGGAAGAGCCCCGGATTGATCCTGCAATTTTGCGCCTGGTTGACGAGCTGGACCTGGCGATTGAGGATGCCAAAAAGGCTTTTGCCATGCGCAATTGCCAGGCTGTTGCGGATTGCGCGACCCGGATTTCGGAAGAATCCGACAAATTCGGCCTGCGCGTTCTTTCCAGAATGGCCATGTGCGTGGTCAGGGCCGGCCGCCACGGGGATTTGCAGGCCGTGAGTGATCTGCTGCCCGATCTGGTGGCCGCGGTGGAGAGGAACAAGGTTACCTTGACCCAAATTAAATAAGTTTCAGATGTCTTTGACGCGCAAGCCGCCATTATAATGCCATGGACTTGCGTGAAAAGCATAACCGTGCCAATATCGGGCTGTTGGCTGCAGATGGCTCGCAATACAAATATATAAATGAATACCGGAGGCCAGATGTACAAGAAGGTTCTTTTGCCGATAAGAGACAATTCCGATCCCGCCATAAACCAGAAAGTGCTGGAAAAGGGCAGGCAGGTTTGCGATGGCGAACTGGTCATCCTGCATGTTACAGAACCTGTTGTCCAGACTGTGGGCGGTGAAAACCGCCTGGAGGTGGAAAGCGAAATCAAGAACAAGGCCATGTATGTGGTTGCCCCGATTGTGCATGAACTGGAAAAGGACAATGTGCCTTTTCATTTGCGCCTCGTGCCGGGCACGATAGCCGAAACCATTGTCCGGGTAGCTGATGATGAAAAGGCCGACTTGATCATAATGTACACCGATGGCGCTGACAATCTGGGCGATCTTTTTCTGGGGACGATTACCGAGCGCGTGCTGAGGGACACAGGGACTGACCTTTTGGCCCTGCGCGGCAAATAAAAACAATTTTCCCATTGTCGGGATTTTGCGGCGGGATACGGCCTGCCGCAATTTTTTACATCCAGCAACCGGTTGCCATGCCCTACCTCGAAATCGTCGTTATCGTCTCAATTCATCTGGTTTCCCTGTATTTTGCCGGCCGCGCGCTTCTTGCAAAGCGAGACCCGCGTTCCGCTCTTGGCTGGACAGCCGCGCTTGTTTTCATGCCTGTTATCGGTCTTCTCCTTTACCTGCTTTTTGGCATAAGCCGGGCGGAAAGCAGGGCAGAGAAGATAATGCGGCGGGAAGCCGCCTTTGACCGCAAATATTTCATCTTTCAGGCCTGCCATGTCATGCCGGGCGCGGAGGGCAGGGAAACGCACGTTCTGGCCGGCCTGGGGCGCAGGCTGACCGGCCTTGCCCTTTGCCCGGGCAACAGCGTTCTGGGGCTGCACAATGGCGACGAGGCTTATCCGGCCATGCTGGAGGCCATAGACAAGGCCGAAAGCCATGTTTTTTTGAGCACTTACATTTTCAATGCGGGCGAGGTGGCGGACAAGTTCATTGCTGCGCTGACCAGGGCCATGCGCCGGGGTGTGGATGTGCGTGTGCTGGTGGATGGCTACGGCACATTTTATTCGATCAAAAAACCCTGGAAGATGCTTGCCAGCGAAGGGGTAAAAACCGCGCGTTTCAGGCCGCTCACGCTTTTTCCTCCCAATCTGGGCATCAATTTGCGCAGCCACCGCAAGGTGCTGGTTTGCGATGGCACAGGTTTTACAGGCGGTCTCAATATTGCGGACGGCAATGTTTCCTGCCTGGCCAAAAAGGAGGGCATAAAGGCCATCCATGATATGCATTTTCGCTTTGAGGGGCCTGTAGTCAGCCAGCTGCGGGGCGCCTTTTTGCTCAACTGGGCCTTTTGCACCAATCGCTATACGCCCCCGCCGCCGTGGCGGGAAGCGGCGGCAGGCGACTCCGCCTGCCGGGTGGTTGTTGACGGCCCGGGAAACGATGCGGACGTGCTTGACGACCTGATCAGCGGCGCGGTCAATATCGCCCAAAGCCATGTGCGCATCATGACGCCCTATTTCCTGCCCTCCGACGGACTGATGGCCGCCCTGCGTTCGGCTGCGCAGCGTGGCGTATCTGTCTGGATTGTGCTGCCTGGCAAAAACAATTTGCCTTTCATGACATGGGCCACAATGCGCCTTTTACCGCGCCTGCTGGCAGCGGGAGCGCGTGTCTGGATGCAACCCCCCCCTTTTGCCCATACAAAATTGCTGGCCATAGATGATTTCTATTGCCAGGTAGGTTCCGCAAATCTCGATACCCGATCCATGAAGCTGAATTTTGAATTGAATATGGAAATTTATGACAAGAAATTCAATGCCAGGATCGCAAATTTTATCGATTCCAAAATCCCCGGCTCAAAGGAAATAATTTTGCGTGACCTGACACTCGAACGCATCTGGAAAAGATTGCGCAACGCGGCGTGCTGGGTTTTTTCGCCCTACCTCTGATCTTGCCTGATTGGCGGCAAGGCCCTTCAGGGCTTTGCGTCTTGCGCCCGGGGGGGGGTGAGACCCCTCCCGGGCCAACCGCAGGCGTCTGATACCCCGCCCTAGAGTGCGTGGCGCGGGCTTATCAGTCCTGAAGGCCGAGGTCTCAAACCACAAAGGAACTTGCGGATGAAGGAAATAGATCCGTCTTCGGCCACTCGGGAATGTGCCTTTATGGAGAACGGCATCGTTCTCCAAACAAAATCCGTCAGGATTTTGCGCCGCGCAGCGGCGTAGGCCAGCCAAAAATCAGGCTTGACGGAAAATTTGTCGTGGTTCAATATCAATCCATGGGCGATGAGGAAATAGAAAACGACGATCCCGGCTTTCCTCCTGTAAGCTCCGAGGAAAGCGGCCAAAAATTGCTCCAGTTCTTGCAAAGAAGACTGGATTTGCCTGCCACCCTTCTGCATCGGTGGATGCGGACAGGCCAGATTCGCCTCAACGGAGGGCGGGTCAAGGCTTTCGAACGCGTCAAGACCGGCGATATTGTAAGGCTGCCTCCTTTTGCGGGCAAGATTTCCGGCAATTGCGGAAAAGCTGAAACTGTTGGAGAGCCTCTGGAAATTGTGGGCAAAGCCGGCAATATTCTGGCCCTGGCCAAACCTGCCGGCCTGGCCGTGCATGGCGGTACTGGCCAGGTGGACAGCGTCTGCGCGAGACTGGAGGCGCAGTTCGGCAATTTGCCTTTCAGGCCTGTTCCCGCGCATCGTCTGGACCGGGATACAAGCGGCATTCTTCTTTGCGGCGCTTCATACGAGGCACTTGCAGGTTTGCAGGGCGCCCTGCGCAATCATCAGACACACAAGGAATACCTTGCCTGGGTGGAAGGGCGTTTCGAAACCAGCCGGCTTCTTGTGGGACGCATCGCAAAGCTTGGACCAAAGGGACGCGAAAAAATGCAGCTTTCCGCGCAAGGCAAACTTGCCCTGTGCCTGGCGCGCCCGCTGGACAGCAATAATGACGCGAGCCTTGTGCAGCTGAGACTCCTGACCGGCAGAACCCATCAAATCCGTGCGCAGATGGCCGCCATTGGCCATCCTGTGCTGGGCGACGTCAAGTACGGGGCCCAGAAACGATCCGGTGGAATGCTTTTGCACGCTTTTCGCGTCATTCTTCCGGAAGGCGCGACATTCACCTGTCCACCCTCCTGGTCTGGCGGTTTCATGCCGGCCGGCCTTCCCCCTGTTTTGGAAATTACCCCGGAAATTAACAGGCAGATTGAATCGGTCGCGGCTCAATCCGCAAACAGATATAAAGGCAATATATGAGCGACAACAAGGAAGCCTTGCCCATTGTGGTGCTTTGCGGGCGCCCGAATGTGGGCAAATCGACGCTTTTCAACCGCCTTATCAAAAGCAACAGGGCGATAACGCACGATATGCCCGGCGTTACGCGCGACCGCATGGAGGGCATTGTGCGCCGCAAGGGCCTAAAACCTTTTGAAATTGTCGATACCGGCGGCATAACCCTGGACGCGGCTGCCAATGTGGCCGATGGACCGCAAGGCATTCGCGGTTTTGAGGCCGAAATTCTGGCCCAGGCCGACGAAGCCCTTTCCCGGGCGGCGGCCGTGGCTTTTGTTGTTGACGGCAAGGACGGCCTTTTGCCGCTTGACGAACATTTGGCGGCCCACATTCGCCGCAAGAACATGCCCGTGCTTTGCGTGGTCAACAAGGTTGATGGCCTGGAACGCGAAGATGAGCAGATGGCGGAATTTCATGCTCTTGGCTTTCCCCTGCTGGCCGTATCCGCAGAACATGGTTACCAGATAAACGCCCTGTGCGAGGATCTGGCGGCCATGCTGCCGGAAGGCGGCAAGGAATGGGAAGAACTTGAAAAAAAGCCCGGCCTGCGTCTTTGCATGCTCGGACGGCCAAATGCCGGTAAATCTTCGCTGATCAATGCGATTTCCGGCCAGGAGAGAATGATTGTTTCCGATGTGGCCGGCACAACGCGCGACAGCGTTGATGTGCGTTTTGAAAAGGACGGCCATGAATATGTCTTTGTGGATACGGCAGGCGTCAGGAGACGCGCCAAAATCACCGACACTGTGGAAAAATTTTCGGTCAATTCGGCCATCAAATCGACCACCAAGGCCGGCATAACCCTGCTTGTTGTAGATAGCGACGACGGCCTGAGCCAGCAGGACAAAAGATTGCTGGACCTTCTGGACAAGCGCAAGACGCCCTTCATCATTCTCCTGAACAAGACCGATCTTCTGCCACGCGGCAAGACCGAAGAAGTCAAAAAGGAGGTTCTGGAGGCTCTGGCCTTTTGCAATCATGTGCCTGTTATGCCAGTTTCGGCTGCCACGGGCTTCAATCTGGGCAAAATTTTGCCGCTGGCCGAAGATATTCACAAGGAATGCGCCATCCGCATTCCCACAGGCAGGCTGAACCGTGCCATGGAGGAAGTTCTGGCAAGGCATCAGCCTCCCCTGGCCAACAGGCGCAGGGTTAAATTTTTCTATCTCACCCAGGCAGAATCCGAACCGCCGACCTTCGTCTTTTTTGTCAGCGACGCGGCGGCAGTTCCCGAAAGCTATGCGCGCTATCTGGAAAAATCCCTGCGCAAGATGTTCGGCATCAAATACGCGCCCATGCGCATCCATTTCCGTTCAAGCCATCAGAAACGCTCCGCGCGCGCATAGGGCAGCCCAATTCCATTCCAAATACCTGTTTTACGGCGCGCGGTGATTGACAGTCTTGCCCCAATAGGGCATGAATAAACACTTGTCCATGAAATATCCCGATTTTTGGCTCTTGCCGGAAATCTTTATCAAGGAGTGAAGAATGAAAACAGGCGCGTACTTGTGTGGAGTCGTGGCGCTTGGGCTGTTGCTTGCGCAGCCGGCCCTTGCCGCCGAAAAAGTGAAACTTGGCGTGCAGGGCGCGCATTCGGGCGATTTGGCCTCCTATGGTGTGCCAAGCCTCAACGCGGTCAAAATTGTTGTTGACGACATCAACGCCAGGGGCGGCATATTGGGCGAGGCAGTCGAAGTGATCGCCCAGGATGACCAGTGCAAGCCAGAAATGGGTACAAGCGCGGCAACCAAACTGATTTCCGACAAGGTGGCCGCGGTAGTGGGCCCTATTTGTTCCGGCGCCACAACTGCTTCCCTGCCGCTTTTCGGCAATGCCGAAACGATAACGGTTTCCCCAACGGCCACCACGCCGCAACTGACTGAAGATGGCAAATATCCGCTTTTCTTCCGCACTGTTGCCAAGGACAATTCCCAGGCCAAACTGGCGAGCGATTTTATCCTCAACAAGCTCAAGGCCAAAAAGATAGCTTATCTGCATGATAACGGGGACTACGGCAAAGGCTTTGCAGACTATACCCGCGATTTCATGGAAAAGGGCGGCGCGGAAACAGTGCTTTTTGAAGCCATCAATCCAGATGCCACCGACTTTTCGGCCGTGGTGCGCAAGCTGCGCAGCGAAAAGCCCGACATCATTGTCTTTGGCGGTTATCAGCCTGCCGCTTCCAAGCTTGTGCAGCAGATGCGCCGCAATCGCGTGAAGACGCCCTTCATGGGCCCGGACGGCGTGAAGGACGAAACATTCCTCAAGATGACAGGCAAGGACGCCGAAGGCGTATATGCCACCTATCCCCGCGACACAAGCGGTCTTGAAGAATACAAGAAAGCCCGCGAGGCCCATCTGAAGGCCTACGGGCAGGAGCCGGGCTTCGGTTATTACAATGCCTATGCGGCCACCCAGGCACTCCTGGACGCCATTGCCAAAACCGGCTCAACCGAGACGGCGAAAATCAGTGAAGCCCTGCGCCAGAACGAGGTCAACACTCCTCTTGGCAAGATCAGGTTCAATGACAAGGGCGATGCGGTTGGCATGGGCCTTTCAATTTACCAGGTCAAAGATGGCAAGTTCGTCGAACTTGAAGACATGACAATAAACTAGGGCATTTTGAAAATGCCATTGGACTTCTGGGCTGGCCGCGGCTGCGGGCCGCGGCCTCCATGCACGGGGGCGGCTACCTAATACGATTTTCCGATGGACATACAGTTTTTTATAGAATTGTTCTTCAGCGGCCTTACGCGGGGCAGCATCTATGCCCTGATCGCCATTGGCTATACGCTGGTTTACGGCATTATCGAGCTGATCAACTTTGCCCATGGCGAAATCTATATGCTTGGCGCGTTCACGGCCCTTTTGATTGCCGGCGTTCTCGGCATCTGGGGCTTTCCCACTGGTGGAATCCTGATAGTGGCCGCCCTTGTGGCCATTATCTGGGTCTCGGCCTATGGCTATACGCTGGAAAAAGTGGCCTACAAGCCCCTGCGCGGCGCGCCGCGTCTCTCGCCCCTGATTTCGGCAATCGGGATGTCCATTTTTCTGCAAAATTATGTGCTTCTGGCCCAGACATCCGATTTCGTGCCTTTTCCACGCCTTTTGCCGGAAATGGAATTTCTGGAATACATTGATTATATCATGGGCCCCAGTGATTTCCTCATCCTGATCAGCAGCGCCGCCGCAATGGGCGCGCTGACCCTGTTCATCAAGAAAACCAGGATGGGCAAGGCCATGCGGGCGACGGCCCAGAACCGCAAGATGGCCATGCTGCTTGGCATCAATACGGACAGAATCATCAGTCTGACCTTTATCATCGGCTCGGCCCTGGGCGCGCTTGGCGGCGTGCTGATTGCCTCGCACATGGGCCAGGTCAATTTCGGCATTGGTTTTATTGCCGGCATGAAAGCCTTTACAGCGGCTGTTCTCGGCGGCATCGGCTCAATTCCCGGCGCCATGGTCGGCGGCCTTGTTCTCGGTCTGGCCGAAAGCTACACCACCGGCTATTTTTCCGGCAACTACGAAGACATCCTGGCTTTTGCCATCCTGATCCTGATTCTCATTTTCCGCCCGGACGGCATCCTGGGCAAAGCCAAGGTGCAGAAGGTCTAGTATGGACAAGGTGGGAAAGGCCCTTCTTGTGGCAATCTGGTTTATGGTGCTTACCCTGCCGGTGATGGGCATCAAGCTCAATTTGCTGGAAAACAGGATTCTCTGGCGTTTTGACCGACTGCTCTGGCTTGGCCTGGGCACATTTTTCCTCGCGCTTTTGTGGGACTGGGCATTTTCGCGCAAGGCCCGCGGCCTGCCAATAATGCGCCTGCCGCTTGCGCTCAAGGACAATTTTCTCGTCTTCTGGTCAAACGCCACGGTCAGGCGCGGTTCGGCCGGCATCCTGGCCCTTGGCTTGCTGGCCATGCCCCTGCTTTGCTCGTTTTACCAGACCAACATCATGATTTCGGCCATGCTTTACATCATGCTGGCCCTTGGCCTGAACATCGTCGTCGGCCTTGCGGGGCAGCTGGTGCTTGGCTATGTGGCTTTCTACGCCATCGGCGCCTATTGCTATGGCCTGCTGAACCAGGCCTTCGGCCTGGGTTTCTGGACCTGCCTGCCCGTGGGCGGTATTGTGGCCGCTCTTTTTGGTCTGGGCCTGGGCTTTCCGGTACTGCGGCTGCGCGGCGACTATCTGGCCATCGTCACACTTGGCTTTGGCGAAATTGTGCGCCTGGCTCTGCTGAACTGGACAAGCCTGACAGGCGGACCAAGGGGCGTCAGCGATATTCCCAGGCCCGGTCTTTTCGGCATTGAACTCAATATCAACGAAGCCACAATCTATATTTATTACCTCGCCCTGCTGGCTGTCGCTATAACCGTGGTTGTCATTTCCAGGCTCAAGAACTCGCGCGTGGGCCTTGCCCTGCAGGCCCTGCGGGAAGACGAAATAGCCTGCGAGGCAATGGGCGTCAACACGACCAGGGTCAAGCTCGAAGCCTTTGCCCTCAGCTCACTCTGGGCCGGCTTTGCCGGCGTCATCTTCGCGGCCAGGACAACCTTCATCAATCCCTCAAGCTTTACCTTCATGGAATCGGCCATGATACTTTCCATGGTCGTGCTTGGAGGCATGGGATCGATCACGGGCGTGATAATCGCAGCCATCATCCTGATTCTGGCTCCCGAATATTTACGGGCCTTTTCCGAATACCGCATGCTTATTTTCGGCGCGATAATGGTCATTATGATGATCTTCCGTCCACAGGGCCTCATGTCCGGCGAAAAGCGCCACTACAACATCACTGCGCTAAAAGAGGCAGGAGAAAAATGAGCGGCCAGCCAGTTCTTGTGGTGGAAGATCTTTCCCGCAGTTTTGGCGGCTTGCGGGCCCTCAATGATCTTTCCCTGACCACCTGCCTGGGCGAGATTGTGGCCCTGATTGGACCAAACGGCGCGGGCAAGACGACGTTTTTCAATTGCGTAACAGGAATTTACCTGCCCAGCGAAGGCCAGGTATGGCTTTATGACGGCGATGGGGACAAGGCGCTGCTCAATGGCAGGAAGCCCCATGCCATAACCCGGCTTGGCATGGCCCGCACCTTCCAGAATATCCGGCTTTTCAATGAAATGACAGTGCTTGAAAATGTCATGGTAGGCCGCCATTGCCGGACCCATGCCGGCATCTGGAGCGCCTGCCGGCGCGACAGGGCAACAATGGAGGAAGAGCAGCAAAGCGTTGATCTTTGCTATGCCCTGCTTGAAAGCGTGCATCTGGCCGATCTCTGGAACGAGACGGCCAAAAATCTTGCCTATGGCGCACAGCGGCGCCTGGAAATCGCACGCGCCCTGGCCACGGAACCAAGGATGCTGCTTCTGGATGAACCGGCTGCCGGTATGAATCCCCAGGAAACCAGGGAGCTGGAAATCCTTGTCCGGCGCATCAGGGAGGAAAGGCCAATTTCCATACTGCTTATCGAACATGACATGAGCATGGTCATGTCCCTTTCCGACCGCATTTATGTTATGGAATACGGCACCTGCATAGCGGAAGGCACGCCAGATGAAGTGCGGGCCAATCCCCGTGTCATCAAGGCCTACCTGGGAGAAAGCGATGCTTGAACTTGCCCATGTAGATACATTTTACGGCAATATCCAGGCCTTGCGCGATGTCTCGCTGCATATTGACGACGGCGAGATAGTCACCCTGATCGGTGCGAACGGAGCTGGCAAATCCACAACCCTGATGACCATTTGCGGTGTCAACCGCGCCAGGAGAGGCAAGATTTTCTGGAATGGAGAAGCAATCGAAAACCATGCCCCGAACACTATTGTCTCCCTGGGCATTTCCCAGGTGCCGGAAGGGCGCCTTATTTTTCCGGACATGACCGTCAGCGAGAATCTTGATCTTGGCGCGTTTTTGCGCAACGACCAGGCCGTGATTCGCCAGGACAAGGAATATGTTTTCGAGCTTTTTCCCATCCTGGCCGAGAGGCGCAAGCAGCCAGGCGGCACGCTTTCCGGCGGCGAACAGCAAATGCTGGCCATAAGCCGCGCGCTAATGGCGCGCCCAAAACTTTTACTGCTTGACGAGCCATCGCTGGGCCTTGCGCCAATTATTATCCAGCAAATTTTCGCGATCATCCGCAAGGTCAATACGGATGGAACCACCATCTTCCTTGTAGAGCAGAACGCCAACCAGGCCCTGCGCATTGCCAATCGCGGCTATGTCATGGAAAACGGCCGCATTGTCATGGAAGACGACGCCCAGGCCCTTCTGTCCAGCGATCTTGTGCAGAAAGCCTATCTTGGGATGTAGCGTCAATCGGGCGGGCAGTAGTCTCACGACTGGCTGCCGGTTCCGCTCACAACGGCCCGGAATGGATTTGCGCCATCTTTAAACGCGCCATGCCCGGCGTAGAAAATAAAGGCCCTTTTGCCAGGGCCTTTATTTTTTTAATTTTTTCAGAGCCTGTCAGGCGTTTGCTTCTTCCCTGGCTTCTTCCAGTTCCTGCGAACGCGGCTGTAGCATGTTCTCGGGCGAGAGGATCTTTTCAATTTCCCCTGTGGCCAGCAGGTTTTGGTCAATGGCCAGCTGGACAACGCTCTTGCCCGTGGCCAGCGCCTCCTTGGCAATGGCCGCAGCCTTTTCGTAGCCGATATAGGGCAGCAGCGCGGTAACAATGCCTATGCTGTGCTCGACCATCTGCCGGCAGCGCTCGGTATTGGCCGTGATGCCGTTTACGCAGCGATCTTGCAGGGCGCGGATGCCCTTGCCAAGGCGGTTGATGCCGTTGAACATGCACAGGGCCATGATGGGCTCCATGACGTTCAACTCAAGCTGGCCGGCTTCGGAAGCGATGGCTATGGTTACGTCCTTGCCCATGATGTCGAAGCAGATCTGGTTGACCATTTCGGGCATGACGGGATTGACCTTGCCGGGCATGATTGATGAGCCGGGCTGCATCTTGGGCAGGTTGATTTCGTTCAGGCCCGTGCGCGGGCCGGAAGACAGCAGGCGCAAATCGTTGCAGATTTTGGAAATCTTGGTCGCGCTTCGTTTCAGCGCGCCGGAAATCTGCACGTAGCAGCCGGTGTCCCAGGTGGCCTCGACCAGGTTTGGCGAGCTCTTCACCGGAATGCCGCTTACAGCCCACAATTCCTTGATCACAAGATCGATATAGCCTTTGGGCGAACAGATGCCCGTGCCTATGGCCGTTGCGCCCATGTTGATTTCAAGAGCCAGCTTTCTGGCTTCCTCAAGCCGCGTGATTTCTTCGCCAAGTGTATTGGCATAGGCGTGGAATTCCATGCCGAGCGTCATGGGCACGGCGTCCTGCAGCTGGGTTCTGCCCATCTTGACCACATGGGCGAATTCGTCGCCCTTGGCCGCGAAGCCCTGGCGCAAATAGTCGATATCCCCGATAAGCCGGCCCAGCTTGACGTAGAGCGCCAGGCGCAGGGCGGAGGGATAGGCGTCGTTGGTGGACTGGGAGCAGTTGACGTGGTTGTTGGGATGGCAATACTGGTATTCGCCTTTCTGGTGGCCCATTATTTCCAGGGCGCGGTTGGCGATTACCTCGTTGGCGTTCATGTTGGTGGAGGTGCCCGCTCCGCCCTGGATGACGTCCACGGGGAACTGGTCCAGCAACTTGCCTTCAATGATGTCGTCGCAGGCCGCGCAAATTCCTTTTTCGATATTTTCCGGCAAAACGCCAAGTTTGGCATTGGCTTTTGCGGCCGCCTTCTTTATCCAGGCCAGAGCCCTGATAAATTCGGGAAAAGTCGAGATTGGCTGCCCGGAAACGTAAAAGTTTTCCAGGGCGCGCATTGTCTGGATCCCGTAATAGATGTTGGCCGGGATTTCCATTTCGCCCAGAAAATCGTGTTCAAGACGCATCTTCGGCGCGTTTTGTGTTTCCATGTTTTTTACCTCCCTGATCAGGCATCCATGGCCGCGCCCCTGGCGGGGTCGAAATCGTTTTCAAGTTTGGAAACCAGAATGGCGGCCGTGGCGTCGCCGGTAACGTTGAGGGTTGTCCTTGCCATGTCGAGAAGACGGTCAACACCGGCCACAATGGCTACCGCTTCCAGCGGAATGCCGACCTGGCTGAAGATCATGGTGATCATGATCATGCCCGAGCCCGGCACGCCAATGGTGCCGATGGCGGCCAGGAGGGCCATGAAGACAACTGTGAGCTGCTTGTCAAAGGGCATGGGCACGCCAAAAATTTCGGCCGCGAAAATCGTAACCAGGCCCATGTAGATTGCCGTGCCATCCATGTTGATGGTATTGCCAAGCGGTATGGCGAAGCTCGAAACGCTTCTGGATGCGCCCATCTTTTCGGTGCAGACAAGGCTTGAAGACAGGGCGGCCGCGCTGGAGCAGGTCGAAAATGCCGTCATCAGAGGTTCGGAAAAGCCCTTGAGGAATTTCATCGGGCCGATGCCGCTGTACTTGAGACAGGGAAAATACACGGCGACCATCAGGATCAGCGAGCCAATATACATCAGGATCACGAGCTTCATCAGGGGCATCAGGACGGCCATGCCCTGGGCGGCCACGGTGTAGGCCATCAGGGCGAAGACGCCGATTGGCGCGTAAAGCATGACTATGCCGGTCATGCGGATCATGACTTCGGCGAAGCCGTTGAAAAAGTCGGTGACCACCTTTGTCTTTTCGCCGCAAAGTGAAAGACAGAAGCCCACAAGCACGGCAAAGAAAATTGTCGGCAGCATACGGCCTTTGGCCATGGAATCAATGGGATTGATGGGCACAATGTCCATCAGCACCTGGCCGAGGCTTGGCGCCGCGTGCTCCTTGGCCGTGAGGTTGTCCATGGGAATGTTGAGCCCGGCGCCGGGCTGGAAGATATCGCCCATCAAGAGGCCGATTGCCGTGCCCAGAACGGTGAAGACAACAAAGCAGAGCAGCGTTTTCACGGCCACGCGGCCAAGCTTTGCAATGTCGGTAATGCTGGCCGCGCCCGCCACCAGTGTCGCGAAAACCAGCGGCACGACGACCATGCGCACCAGGTTGATGAAAAGCTGGCCGAATGGCTTGAACCAGCCCGCATCCCAGCTGAAATAGGGCGCCGCGATGCCGGCGAGGATGCCAAGCACCATGCCGATGCCCATCTGCGACGCAAGACCCAAACGTGGTTTCTTGCCCATAATTCCCCCTTTGTCGTTATCCCGCCGCAATGGCCGGAGAACAGTTTTTGCGGTTGAATTCTCTTGTTACTCTCTTGTTTTCAGGTGGATTGTCAAGGTGGAATAGCCGAAAAACAGGGTTTTATGCAACATCGCGGGCAATTATCGCGCTGAATATGGTTTATTGTGGATAATAGCGATAGCAAAACCTCGCGTAATCATGTACAAAAGAAGCGCGTAATGAATTCGGAAGCTTTTTTCGGGGGCGGAAAATGCGCAGGGCAAGTGTTTTTTGGGTTGCGGCGCTTGCGGCCGTTTTTGCTTTTTCTCCCGCAATGGCCGGCGGTTTGCTGCCCTTTGGCCTGGGCTGGGGGGATAACGTGGCGCAAGCCGAGGCGGCCCTGAAAAAGAAAACCACCAACGTTCATTTTGTGAAAGAGGAAAACCCGCGGCCGGAGCGCGTTGTAATCGAATCCCGCAAGTTTTATGATGATCATCCTTTCACTGTCCGGTGCTTGTTTTACAGGAACAGGCTCCAGAATATTGCCATTTACGCCCATACGGCCGGCTTCAGGGACAATCTGAAGCGCGCCGGCGAACTGGCCAGAAAGATATTTCTCGCGCGCGTCAAAAAATATCCCGGCTGCGGCCTGCTGGAGCGCGGCCCCCACGATGGCGGCCAGAAATATGTTTACAGGAGCGATAGCGCCCTGGTTGATATTTCCTGGGGCCGGATAAGGAAAACCGGGGCGGCCGTTGTGCTCGTTGTATGGCGCAGGCCGCGGCATTTCGACAATCCTTTCCCGGACAGCGGGACGTATTCCGCTTTCAGTAATTATCCAAACCTTGTTCAAGGGGGAATCCATGCCAGTGCTTGTGCTTGTGGACGTGCAAAAGGAATATGTCGCCAAAGGGCGCCCGTTTTATCTTGAAACAATTGGGCCATCGCTGGACAATTTGCGCAAATTGCTGGCCCATGCCCGCCGGCATGGCTGGACGATAATTCATGTGCGGCATGAGCAGAATGACGACTGCTTTGGCTACGAAAGCCCCTTTGCCGCGCCGATAGAGGGCTTTGAACCCGAGCCTGGCGAATATTCTCTGGTCAAGTCCAATTTTTCCTGCTTTTCCAGCCCCGAATTCCAGTCCCTGATCGACAAGCGGCGCCACGAGGAGATAATAGTGGGCGGCTACGGCGCAAGCATGTGCTGCCTTTCAACCATGATTGACGCCCATCACCGCGGCCACGACTTCACCTTTGTCAGTGATGCAACCTGCGCCCGGCGCTCGGCGCGCTTTGGCGAACAGGACATCAAGGAGCGGGTTGTCGATCTGATGGTTGCCTTCGGCAACGTTGTCAACACGAAAGATATTGTGGAAAAGGAAAACGCCTGATTGAACGGGATAAAGGAAAAAGCGGATTGACGGCCAGGCGTCAAGCCGCTTTTTCAGGGAAACGCCGCCTGATTCTTTAATCAGCCTGTTTTTCCGGTTGTCCCAAAGCCAGCCTGTTGCGGGCAAGATAAATTTCCCCGAGGATCTCCGGCCTGGCCAGCGTGGTCGTGTCGCCAAGCGATTCCAGGTCGTCGCCGGCCGCGATTTTGCGCAGAATCCGCCGCACGGTCTTGCCCGAAAGGGTCTTGGGCAGGTCATCGACAAACTGGATGACTTCCGGGCTGGCCAGGGCGCCGATATTTTTGCGGACAAAGTCGCGCAGTTCGCTGCGCAGGGCTTCCGTCCAGTCAATGCCGTTTTTGAGGGCCACAAAGACGTAAATCGCCTCGCCCTTTAGTTCGTGCGGCACGGGCACGACGGCTGGCTCGGCCACAGCCGGGTGGGCCGCAAGCACGGATTCGATTTCGGACGTGCTCAGGCGGTGGCCGGAGACATTGATATTGTCATCCATGCGGCCAAGTATCCAGTAATTGCCGTCCTCGTCCCTCCTGGCGCCGTCGCCCGAAAAATACATTCCCGGAAAACGGTCGAAATAGCTTTTGAACTTTTCCTCGTTCTGGAAAACGCCGATAAACTGCCCTGGCCAGGAATTGCGCACCACAAGGTTGCCGCCTTCGTTCACGGGCTTGGGCTGGCCGTTTCTGTCCACAATGTCGGCGTCAATGCCGGGCAGGGGGCGCGTGACCGAGCCGGGGCGCAGGCTTGTGGCGTAAGGCAGGGGCGAAATCATGACCCCGCCGGTTTCGGTCTGCCACCAGGTATCTACAATGGGCAGTTCCCCCTTGCCGATATGGGTGTGGTACCAGACCCAGGCTTCCGGGTTCATCGGTTCGCCAACGGATCCCAGAATGCGCAGGGATGAAAGGTCATAGCGTCTTGTCCATTCCTCGCCATCGCGCATCATGCCGCGCACTACAGTTGGCGCGGTATAGAGAATGTTGACCCGGAATTTCTCCACAATGCGCCAGTAGCGGTCGGGCCGGGGCCAGGTTGGCGTGCCCTCGAACATGATGGTGGTAGCGCCCAGGGCCAGCGGGCCATAGACAAGATAGGTGTGCCCGGTTATCCAGCCGCAGTCGGCCGTGCACCAGTAAACGTCGCTGTCTTTCAGGTCGAAAACCCATTGCGTGGTGTGGGCTGCGTATGTGAGATAGCCGCCCGTGGAATGAAGCACGCCCGTGGGCCTGCCCGTGCTGCCGCTGGTATGCAGCAAAAAGAGCGGATCGTTGGCATCCATGGGCACGCATGGAAAATCGGCGTCCAGGGTGAAGTCCTCGAGAAAATCCTGCCACCAGACATCGCGGCCGCGCATCATCTGCACGCTGTCGTCGCTTCTGTTGACCACAATCACTTTCTGCACGCTGGGGCACTGGCCGAGAATGCGGTCCAGATTGGCCTTGAGAGGTTTTGGCTTGCCGCCTCGCATCACGACATCCGCGGTAATCACAATCCGCGCGCCGGAATCGTTGATTCTGTTCTTCACGCCGCCTTCCGCATAGCCGGTGAAGATATTGGTATGCACCGCGCCAAGGCGGGCGCAGGCCAGCATGGCGATGACAAGTTCGGGAATCATGGGCAGGTAAAGGGCCACGCGGTCGCCCTTGCGAATGCCCAGTCCGTCCAGGGCGGCGGCCACGCGGCAGACGTCGTTGTAGAGCATCTGGTAGGTGTAGGCCCGGACTTCCATTTCCCTTTCGCCCTGCCAGATGAGCGCGGCCTTGTTGCGGTGGTCGGTTATGATGTGCCGGTCAACGCAGTTATAGGCGGCATTGAGCCTCGCGCCCCTGAACCATTCCACGCGCGGCACGGAAAAATCGCTGTTGTTGACCTTTTCCCAGGGCCTTGACCAGTGGAGGAGGCTGCGCGCGCGTCTTTCCCAAAAAGTGTCGTTATCCGCCAGGGCGAAATTGTAGAGTTCCTCATATTCCTGCTGGCTGCGCACCCGCGCCACGTCCTTGCCATGCCTTGGGGGAAGATAACTGTTGTTTTCGTAAAGCAGATTGCCGCCCATTACAAACCTCGCCGCTGGTAAATAATTGGGCGCGGATTTTCTGCCCGGAAAGCGGGATGGCTTTGCACACAATTCCGGATGTATTCCGCGCCGAAAAGGTCAGAAATTATAAAACAGATAATGTTTTCGGGCAAGACGGGCGGGAGATGTTTTTTGGAAAGGACAGCAAAGCCCTCGGAGCTCAGAGGTCTGTGCAAGTTGTGCCGCCGCATGATTGACTGGCTTGGAAAGTCGTAACCCCTCGGAACTCAGAGGTCTGTGCAAGAGTATGTCCGGCAAATTGATGGGAGTCAATGCTTTGCGGGGACAATTTGGCAAGTCTCCCTGTCCTTCGCAAACATGCCCCTGTAGGCCGGCCTGTTGGCCATTTGCCAGAAGAGATGCCTGTCGCAAACAGGCAGCATGTTGGAAAAGGTCAGGATTTCAAGCAGGGAGCGCAGCATGCCCTTGATTGAAGTGCCAGGGATAATTTTTTTGCCGTCAACCTGCATGAAACGACATTCGGAAGGAGAATCCTGGCTGGCCCTGGCCTGCTTGCCCGAGACAAGCAATGGGGTCAGCGCTTCCAGTTTGCAGACAATGCTCCCCGACCAATGGCGGCTTTCCCCGGCTGGCGCGGGAATCACGGCCGCGGAATCGAAGGGCACAAAGTTGTAGGGCGCCACTGCATCGCAGCGCGCCCTGGCAGTATTGCGGGGCGCGCTCACTGTTGTTGCTCCTGTTTCGCGGGGCACGGGCGCCCTTTCCTTTACAACGGGCCTGGCCTCCTTGCCGGGCACCGCGCATTTTACCGGAATGCCGTTTTGCAGTTCAAATTCAACAGGGTCGCCGTCCACAACCGCATTCAGGTCGAAGAGGCGGTTGGGGGGCTGAATGACAATGTCAAGGGTTTTGCCCTTGGCGTTTTCAAAAACCAGCCTGTATTCCTTGCCCTTTTTGACATCGCGGATTTTCAGGGTGCCTTTTTGCATTATTTGTCCTCCACGCCGCAAAGGCGTCCGCAATGCCGAATCAGAAAACCGCAGGCATCCGGCTTGAAATACTCGTCAAAAAGCAGATGACGCCCGCTGCCGTCGCGCAAAAGCGCGGATGAGCGCCGCGCGAGAAATTCCTCACCCGCCGGGTCTGCGCGCAAAAAACGCAGCCAACCCACGGCTTGTCCGCTGGTTTTTTCCATGCGTATTTCGGCATTGGGGCCGAAAATTGTCAGGCTGGCAAATTCATTTTTCATCTGGCTGTCCAGCTTGCCGCAAAAAGGCTCAAAAACGCATTTGCGCGGCGATTCCGCCAGCAGCCAGCACAAACTGGCGCGGTTTTTTCGTATTCAACGGGCAATCCTCGATAACAAGTTTGCCGCATTGGCCCTCGTCGTCCTTTATGTGCCCGAAAAGGCCGTTCAGCCTCTCGCGGGCTTCTGCCTCATCCAGGCCACTGTCGCGCAAGATGCGGTAAATGGCGTGGCGCAGAACGCCCTTGAGCGCGGATCCGGGCAGCACGGGGCGCCAGTCCGCGGACTTTTTGCCATAATCCAGCCAGGGGGAGAGCGCGAAAATGATGTCGGCTTCCGAGACGCTTCCGTCCGGCAACATGGGCGCGCCGCCGCCAATCAGGATTGGCGTGTCGCAGACAAGGGGCATGGCCAGAGAGCCGGTGAGGCCGCGCCCGGGCCTGGCCAGGCATTTTGCGGCCAGGGACTGGCCGGGCAGGCCATCGCGCGAAAGATTGAGCCAGGCTTCCATGTCTTGCGGCTTTGTCATGTTCAGTCGTTGATAGCCGCTTTCGACCACCCTGTAGCGGCCATAGCCATTTGTCGTCTTGCCGCCAAGGCCAAGAGCGCCGCCGGCCAGCATGAGCGCGCAAAGATCGTCAAAGGCCGCGCTTTCCTCATCCGTCAGGGCCCTGTTCCAGCCATCGCAGCGAATTTCGGCCAGAAAACGCGTGCCGGCAGGCACGATTTCGGCATCGAAATTGCCGCTGTCAATCGCGCTGCCACTTTCCAGATCCAGACACACATGGTCGCGCACAAAGGGGCCAAGGGGTATTTTCACCTCCTGGCCGGCTAGCTTTTTGGCCGGCGCGGATTTGCCGTCAAAATCAGCGGCAAGGAACGGATGGGGCGCCTGGCAACGAAAATTGCGTCCACAATGTAAATGGAAGAGATTTGCAACATTCGGAATCCAATTTTTCTGTTGACCTTGAGCATTTGCTGTATAAAACTGCAGTGTCTGAGGCATTGGCGCCAGTTACAAAAACTTTTTGGCAGTTTGCTGCATGTTGACCAGTACGCAGATCCGGGGCTTTGTTTTTGCCGCCCTTTCGGCCGCTTTTTACGGCACAAATCCGGCTTTTGCTGTGCCGCTTTACAATGCCGGCATGAATCCTGTTTCGGTGCTGCTTTTTCGCTATCTGCTCGGGCTGCCATTTTTGGCCGGAATACTTTTATGGCGCGGGGAAAGCCTTGTGCTTGCCAGGCATGAATTTATCCCCGTTGCCGCGCTGGGCATTGGCATGGCCTTTTCTTCGCTCGCGCTTTACGAGGCCTATTTGCACATGAACCCGGGCGTGGCCTCGACCCTGCTTTTCATGTACCCTGTCCTGACGGCCATTTTGATGACCACCTTTTTTCATGAAAAATTCCGCCTGATCACAGCCTTCTGCCTGGGACTGATGGGCATTGGCATTTATTTGCTGATGGTTGGCCCAGAAGGGATGAGCGTGAGCATTACGGGCATTGTCTACATCACCCTCTCATCGCTGACCTATGCGATTTATCTGGTGATGATCAAGGTCTCCAAAACCATACGCAGCTTGCCGACAATCAAGTCCCTGCTCTGGCAACTGTTTTTCGGCGCCTTTCTCTTTGTCGTGATGATGTTTTTCACACCTTACACCGCGCCGGGCGACCTCATGCACTGGACCTGCCTGCTTTGTCTGGCCCTTTTGCCTACAGTGCTTTCCCTGCTTTTCACCATGCGCGCGATTTCCTGCATCGGCCCCACGCCCACAGCCATTTTCGGGGCCCTGGAACCGATTACAGCCGTTGTTTTGAGCATCATCATTCTTGGCGAAAGAATCACCATGCGGGAAGTTATGGGCGGCGCGCTGATTCTGCTTGCCACATTGATGGTGATGCTGTCGTCGGACAGGCAATAACACAAAAGCCGGCAAGTTGATCGCTTGCCGGCAGCTTGCATTCCGATTTTTTTGCGGAACATCAATGGCAGCGGATGCCAGTCAGCAGATGATCCATTTTTTCTTTCTTGGTGCGCAAATAGGCTTCGTTTTCGGGGCAGGCCTCGATTTCAATCGGCACGCGCTCGACAATTTCAATGCCATAGCCAGACAGGCCGACTATCTTTTTGGGATTATTGGTCAGGAGGCGCACTTTTCTGATGCCCAGATCGACGAGAATTTGCGCGCCTGTGCCATAATCGCGCAAATCATCGGGAAAGCCCAGCATACGGTTGGCCTCGACCGTGTCGTAGCCCTTGTCCTGCAGGGCGTATGCGCGGATCTTGTTGGCCAGGCCTATGCCGCGTCCTTCCTGGCGCATATAGAGCAATACGCCGCGCCCTTTTTTTTCGATTTGCCTCAGGGCCGCGCCAAGCTGGCCACGGCAATCGCAGCGCAGGGAACCCAGGGCGTCGCCTGTCAGGCATTGGCTGTGCACGCGCACAAGCACTGGCTCCGGCCCGGAAATATCGCCCTTGACCAGGGCCAGGTGGGTGCCAGGTTCCATTTCGCTTTCGTAGGCGTGAATGGTGAAATCTCCATACATGGAAGGCAGGTGGGCCGTGGCCTCGCGGGAGACGGAAACCTGGCCACGTTCAAGGCGGTGGCGAATCAGGTCCCTGACCGCGACAATCTTGAGTCCATGCTCCTCCGCGAATTTTTCAAGATCGGGCATTCTGGCCATCTTGCCGTCATCGCGCATGATCTCGCAGATAACGGCGGCTGGCTTTAGGCCGGCAAGCCTGGCCAGGTCAACGCCGCCCTCTGTCTGGCCGGTGCGCGCAAGCACGCCGTCGGCCTTGGCCCGCAACGGAAAAACATGGCCGGGAGAGACCAGGTCCTCTGGCCTTGCGTTGTCCGCAACCGCAACCTGGATGGTGCGCGCGCGGTCCGCAGCCGAAATGCCGGTAGCGATGCCTTCCCGCGCTTCGATGGAAATTGTGAAGTTGGTGCCGAAGCGGGAAAGATTGCGGCGTGTCATCAGGGGCAGCCCGAGCTTGTCGCACAGTTCCGGCGCCATTGGCAGGCAAATCAGGCCGCGCCCGAATTTGGCCATGAAGTTGATGGCTTCTGGCGTAACGTGCTCGGCCGCCATGGTCAGATCGCCCTCGTTTTCCCTGTCCTCGTCATCGACAAGGATGACCATCTTGCCGGCCCTGATATCAGCAACCGCTTCTTCGACACTGCATAATGGCATTTTATCTTTTCCTCTGCAAAAATATATTGATTCTGTCCGCTATTTCAGCCCGGGATTATCCTGGCCAATGGAATAGAAAAAGCGCGCGCGCGACGTCTGGTACTGGGCAAGGGCCTCGCTGTGCGCATTTTCCGCTTCAGTCAGGCGCGTCTGCGCGTCAAGAAGCTCGGTAATCGTGCCGGTATTTGTGGCATAACGCTTGTCGGCCATGGCATAGCTTTCCCTGGCCGCGTCAACGCCCTTGATGGAAGCGGCAATAAGGTCCTTTGCCGCCTGGATGTCCAGCAGCGAGCGAATAACCTCGCTTCTGGCATTGGCCATGGCGTCCTCATATTCCTTGCGCAGGCCCTGGGCCTTTTTCCTTTCCGAAAGCGTCTGGAAAATGGTGTTGCCGCCCGAGAAAAATTCCCACGAGAAGCTCAGGCCCGCGCTCCAATAGGTGCGCGTGTAGTCCTCATACTGGGCGTTGTCGTAATCCTTGCTCTGGCCCATATTGTCGTAGTTGGCGTCAATGCGCGGCAAAAACTGGCCCATTGCGATCTGCATGTCCTTCCAGGCCACTTCGATGGACTTTTTGGCTATCACAAGATCGGGCCGGCCGCGTTCGGCCGCCTTGATGGCCTCTTCCTCGCTGAATTTCACGCCATGGGCATAATCGCGCAAATTGCCCCTGTAGTTGACCTTTTCATTGGGAGCCAGGCCAAGATAGCGGTTCAGCTGCACTTCCGCGTTGCGGATGTCGTTTTCCACGCGGATAAGGCGCTGCTGGGCGCTGGCAAGCTCGGTCTGGTTCTGGAGCACATTGAGGTAGGGGGCCATGCCCTCGCGCACGAAAGCTTCCGCGCTTTTCAGCTGCTCCTCCAGGCGCGCAATGGATTCCTTCGCGCTTTTCAGGTCTTCCCGCGACCTGAGCAGGGCCAGGAACTGAAGCTGCACATTGGCCTCAAGCTCAAGCCTGGCCGCGCGCAGGCGTTCGGCGGCTATATCCTTTCGGATGACAGATTGCTGCAGGGATGTAAGATGGACAAGACCCGAAAACAGGTTCCAGGAAACGCGCAGGCCCTTGGCCCAGTTGTAGCTGGAAAGGTTGTCGGAATTGTAGGTTTGCGCGTTCTTGACGTTCTGCAGCCTGTTGGTGTTCAGGGAAACCGCGGCCCGCGGCCAGAAATTGCTCTGGGCCACGCCTATGTTCATTTTGGCTGTTTCAAGCTGTTTCTGGATGGCCTCTATGCCGGGATTGGCCTTAACGGCCTGGGCGACAGCCTGGGCCAGATCGTAGGTCGCAGCATTCGCGGCGCGCGGCAGCAGAAAACACATGATTGCCAGAAAGAAAATTTTGCGCATGGCCATATCCGAAAGTTTCGTTATTGCAAAAAGCATCCATGCCAAAAACAGGATGCGGCCCATATTGCTTTGACTCCCGCTGGCAATGCCCGCGGCTTCAGGAGGTTTTGCCAAGTTTGGTCAGCACAATATCAGGTATGTTGGCGCCTTTCAAGACCAGGACATTGTCTTCAAGCTGCCAGCTTTCCACAGCCAGGAGGTCTTGCGCGAATTCTTCCGCCCCGAGTGCCGCAAGGCGCGAAATTTCGTTCTTGTCCATCTTGATGTCAAACCGGGATTTTTTTATATGGTAGCGGGCCTCTAGACGGAAGCCGGGCGCTGAAATTTCGAGCAGGCCGCCTTTTTCCTGTTCATCCCCGCCATTTTTTTCAGGGCGCTTTTTCTTGCCCTTGCTGCCGGAGGATCTTTTACCGGCGAGTGGTGTAAACCGGCAGCTTGCCTGGCCAGTGCCCGGTATGTCCACACTCCAGACCTCGTTTTCCACATCCTCGCGAAATGAACCGGCCCTGGCAGTTGACTTGTCTTTCACCATGCCGGGCAATTTGTCGGAAACATGGCGCAGGGCAAGGATTTTGCCGCCGCCTGTTTCTGGCGCGAGGCGCGCTTCCGCGAAAAGCGGCTTGCCGTCGCCAAGGCTTTCCTTCATTTTCCCGGCAAGTTCCGCAAAATTTTCAATGGCGGATATTCTGGAGGCAAAGGTTCTGCCGGACGCGGCTTCGACGAGGCTCAGGCTGTCTCCTTTTTGCCGTAAAAGGCCGCTGCCGGAAAAGGGAATTTTCTCGAAGGATTTTTTTTTCAGAATCAGACTCTTGGGCAGGGCGGACTGGCCGGCGAAAAAATCCCCGTACAGGCCGCCAGTGCCGATGTTTAGCTTTTGCTCGAAACCATGGGAATTGGAGAGGCGCAAAATGGAATTGCCGCCCACAAGACGCCATTTGCCGCAAAGATCCCTGGAGCGCTGCCTGCCCTTTGCCATCTGGCTCTGGCCGAGGATAAAGAAGGATTTGTCGTAAAGGCAAAGGCTGATCTCTATATCGCCGGATTTCAGGGGCATGCGCCCGGAATAGCAATTGCCCGCGGCGGGAATTTCCGCATTTGCGGGCAATGGGCCAAAATGCGGGACGGCCAGGATAATGGCCGTCCACACGATTATGCAAAATTTCGCGGCGTTTTTTGTCATTCCCTCAGGGCGCGGTCCCAGTTTCTGATGAGAGGTTCAAAAATGTAATAAATTACGGTTTTTTCCGTGGTGGTGATAAATACTGTGGCGGGCATGCCCGGGGAAAGATAGAGATCGTTTTCCTTGAGCGCCGCCGGGTCAACTTCCACATAGCAAAGATAATAGGGCATATTGCCGCCGTAGGAAGGCTGCTCCAGACGGTCGGCCGAAACGTAGGTGACCTTGCCGGGCATGTGCGGAATAAGATTGGTATCGAAAGCGTCCAGCTGCACCATGGCCGGCTGGCCAACGTAAACTTCCGTAATCTTGTTGACCGGCACCTGGGTTTCGATAATCAGGGGATTATCGTGGGGCACTATGTCCATAAGTGTTTCGCCGGGATGCACGACGCCGCCGCGGGAATGGATCTTGAGGTCAACGACCTTGCCGGCGACAGGGGCGGTAATCTGCAGGCGTTTCTTGGCATCGGCCAGGGGGCGGATTCTTTCCCTTGCCTGGGTAAGTTCGTTCTCGACCTGGGTCAGTTCCCTGGTGGCGTCCTCGACAAAGCGCCCGGTAACATCCTCGATGCGCAAATTGAGTTCGGCTGCTTTCTGGCGGGATTCCGCAATGCTCTGGCGCAAACGGCCCTGGCTGCCCTGGTGACCGGCGACTTCGCGCTCAAGGGCGAGAATCTGCGATTTTTCCAGATAGCGCTCCTTGTAAAGCTGCCTTTTGGCCGACAATTCCTCGCGCAGGGCGGAAAGGATGGCTCCTTCGGCCTTTAGCTGGTCTTCCAGACCCCGTTCCTGGGCTTTAAGTTGGGCAAGCTGGGTTTTGAGCAGCTCAACCTGGTTGTTCAGGGTGTTCCTGCGGGTGGCGAAAACTTTTTCCTCGTTGGAAAGCACGTCAAGGGCATTGAGTTCATTCGCCTGGTCCCGGACTCCCTGTGTCCATTCGAGCCTGTCCAGATGGTCTTTTTCGGCAATGAGGCGCGTTCTGCGCGCCTCGAGATCCAGTGCCTGTTTTCTTGTAATATTGGTATTGGCGTCAACGCTGACGGATTCCAGCACGACAAGCGGCTGGCCGGCCTTCACTTCCTCGCCTTCGCGGACGAGAATGTCCTCGACAATGCCGCCCTCCAGGTGCTGCACAATCTTGCGCTCGTTTTCAATCTTGATTGTGCCAGGGGCGACGACAGCGCCGCTGATATGGCCAAAGAAAGACCAGATTCCGAAAATGCCGAAGAAAATCAGGATAAGCCACAAACCCTGGCGAACGATATGTTTGGGGCTTTCAATGCCGGGGCTTTCGGGCAGATCCGGGATATCGGGCAGGTTTTCCTGCGGCTTTTTCTTGCGGCCAGGTTCCGAAGCCAGCATTCTGATCGGGTTGATCTTTGCAATGGGATGCGTGGCTGTTGTTTCAATTGGTTTCTTGTCATCAGGCATTGGCCTGTCCCTCCGCGGGATTCCCGTCTGGCTTTATGGGCATATTGTTGTTTTTGGCTTGCTGGGCAAGAGCGGCCTGCCTGGCCATCAATTCCTCATGGGCCATTCTGGCCTTTGCGGCTTCTTCCTGCTGGCGCTGCTGCATTTTCGCGATTTCGGCCAGCACCTGGGCGCGCGGGCCGCAAAGCACAATCTGGCCCTCCTGCATGAGCATGATATTATCCACAATATTCAGGATTTGCGGCTTGTGGGTAACAATGATCAGGGTGGATTTTTGCTGGTGCATGAAGCCAATGGCCTGGGCAAGGCGGTTTTCGCCTTCCTCGTCAAGATTGGAATTGGGCTCGTCAAGCACGATGATGCGGGGATCCCCGTACAAGGCCCGCGCCAGGCCAACCCGCTGCCGCTGGCCGCCGGAAAGCGCGCCGCCAAGTTCGCCCATTTGCGTGTCATAGCCCTTTGGCAGATTGAGAATCATTTCATGCACGCCGGCAAGCCGCGCCGCGCGGATGACCTTTTCGGAATCAACCGCGCCAAGCCTGGCAATGTTTTCGGCTATCGAGCCCGCGAAAAGCTCGACATCCTGGGGCAGGTAGCCAAGATAGGGCCCCAGCTTTTCCGGGTCCCAGCTGGCTATGTCGGCCCGGTCTATGCGCACCTTGCCCGCCGTGGGTTGCCAGAGGTTGAGCAAAAGCTTGCAAAGCGTGGATTTGCCGGCTGCGGAAGGGCCGATTATGGCCATTGACTGGCCGGCTGGCATGCGAAAGGACACGCCCCTGATTATTTGCCTGCCCTGCAGGGCGAAAAAAAGATTTTCCGTGGAAATTTCGCCCACGGGCGCCGGCAGGTCCATGCGCGGCTGGGGCTGTTCCTTGCCAAGCAGGGCATTGAGCCTTTTGTAGGATCCCGCGGCTTCCAGCGAGAGCCTGTAGGTTGCCATTGCCTGGTCTATGGGCATGAGGGCGCGGCCCATGATGATAGAGGCCGCGATCATGATGCCGGCCGTGGATAGATGCTCGATCGTGAGCCAGGCGCCGACGCAATAAATCAGAACCTGCAGGCCCATGCGCAGGGCCTTTGAAATGGACTGCAAAAGCCCGGCATTCTTGCTGGCCTGGGTTTGCAGCGCGATCACCGCGTGATTGATCTTGCTCCAGCGTTCGGAAACATTGTTGATCATGCCCATGGAGCGCACTATGCCGGCATTGCGTATGGCCTGGCCCGTAAAGTTGGACGACTGGAAATTGAGCTTGTTGGCTACTTCCAGGCGCTTTCTGGTGAGCTTGTCGGTCATCACGCCAAGAATGAAGACCACAAGGCCACCTCCAACGGCAACTGCGCCAAGGGCCGGATGCAAGACAAAAATAAGGATGAAGTAAATGGGCATCCAGGGCAGGTCGAAAAAGGCGAAAACCGCGTTACCGCCAAGGTAATTGCGCAGCACCTGCACGTCCCTGAGCGTGCCCTCGTTCTGTGGAACGCCTGCCGGGCCGCCCGCGGCCTGGAGATTTTGCTGCAAGACGTTGCCGGAAAGCAGGTGGTCGAACTCGATGCCGGCCCTGACCAGCAAACGGGAGCGAATCCATTCCAGCAGGGCCAGCAGCAGCAGGGCCAGCGCGGCCGCAAGGGTGATGACCATGAGCGTTGACATATTGAAACTGGTCAAAACCTTGTCATAGACCTGGAGCATATAGATTGGAAAGGTCAGCTGCAATATATTGATAAAGAAGCTGAAAAAGAAGGCATATTTGAAAAAATAACGACACTTGCGCAAAAACTGCTGCATAAGGGAATCCGCCTTGAAAGTGGGGGCTTTTTGGGAAACGCCCACAAATATAAGCGCAACACACGATATTGGCAAGTTGCAGTTACGGCGGAAAATGGCAAATCGGCGACAAAAGGCCCCGGACAGGCCGGGGGACCGCATCAATCATTGTTCCCTTTGCATTGCAATGCCGGCATCCCTTTCGGCGATGCGATCTTAACATTGAAACGAAGTATTCAATGTTACTGAGTTCCAGGGAACTCCGGATCAAAGATCAAGCTTGCCGGCGATGTCTCTCAGCATGCTGGCCGAGCTGCGCAATTTCTCCAGCTCCGCTTCGTCAAGGCAAATCGGCTTACCCTCTTTTCCGGCAACTCGCATATTTTCGAGGCCGCATATGTAAGAATGTCAACGGGATTCGCAACTATCAGGAGAATGCCCTCAAAACCCGCTTTCGAAATTGCCGGAATAATGCTCTTCAAAATGGACACATTTTTATTGACAAGGTTCAGACGGCTCTCTCCTGGATTCTGATTGGCGCCAGCCGTTATTATCGCTACGCAGGCATCGGCGAGATCGCCATAGTCGCCAGCAAAGATTTTCATCTGCTCGGTAAATGGTATTCCGTCCGAAATATCTTCGGCTTCCCCGACAGCCTTGTCATAATTGACGTCAACCAGGACTATTTCGGAAAAAAGTTTGCCCAGCATCAGCGTGTAGGCTGTTGCTGCGCCCACGAACCCGCAGCCGATAATTGCCGCTTTTCCCGGATTTGGCTTCATCAACATGTTCCTTTGCGGTTTGAGACCCCGGCCGGAAGGCCGAACAGGCCCGCGCCCCGCACTCCCAGGCGGGGCATCAGACGCGGGCGCAAGACGCAAAGCCCTGAAGGGCTTTGCTGCCAGTTTGGTTGCGGCAATGCCCTACACAACCATTGCCGCCGGATTGCCCTGGCGGCCAGGCTTGAGAGTGACATCGCCCTTTATAATGGCCTTGACAGGGCAAACAAGCATGCAGAGCATACAGCCCACGCATCTGTCGCGGTCAAAAGACGGGCGGCGTTTTTGCGCATTCCAGATGATGGCCTGGTGAGCCCCGTCATGACAGGAAATATGGCAGCGTCCGCAGCCTATGCATTTTTCTTCCACCAGGTGCGGATGCAGAATGTAATCCCGGTTCAGATCTTCCGCGGGCACAATGCTGGCATTGGCCAGGCCCACCAGATCGGCCAGACGATCCACGCCCTGTTCGGCCATATAGTGCATGAGTCCGTTTTTCATGTCTTCCACAATCCGGTAGCCGTATTGCATGACGGAAGTCGTAACCTGCAGGGTGGAAGCGCCAAGCAGAATAAACTCGGCCGCATCCTGCCAGGTTTCAATGCCGCCAATGCCGGAGACGGGCAAACCGGGAATGCCCGCGCGCAGCTGCTGGATAAAGCGCAGGGCCACAGGTTTGACGGCCTTGCCGGAAAAACCGGAGATGGCAGACTTGCCATTGACAATGGGCAAGCCCACCTTGCGCTCCAGATCAATATCAACGATGGACTTGACGGTATTGATGGCGGCTATCCCATCGGCGCCTCCGGCCAGGCAGGCTTTGGCCACGGGAACCATGTCCGTTATATTTGGTGTCATCTTGGCCAGAAGAGGCAGTTTTGAGCCCTTTTTCACCGCCTGGCAATACTTTTCGCAAAGTTCGGGACTGGAGCCGACATCGGAACCCATGGCATGGGATGTCATCTGCGGACAGGAAAGATTCATCTCGATCATGTCCGCGCCTGCTTCCGTGACCATTTTGGCCAGATTTGTCCAATGTTCTGCGGTCGGACCCATAATGGAGGCGATGAGAACCTTGTCCGGATAATCTTTTTTCAGTTTCGCCAGGTCATCCAGATTTTGCTCAAGCGGATGCTCGGCAATCTGCTCCATGTTCTTGAAGCCGATAAAAGGCTTGTCTTCCATTTGCAGCTGGTCAAATCTGGGCGAAACCTCGTCAATCGGAAAGTCTTTGGGGCCGATAGTCTTGAACACCACGCCGCCCCAGCCGGAATCGTAGGCCCTGGCGCACATTGGCCGGCACATATCCGTCCATAATTGTCACGCCGGCCTGGCGCGCGCCTGCCAGCTCCTTTTTCGAGGCCAGAAACTCGCTGAATTCTTCATAAGCCAGGTCCGTGACGTAGGGCACGCCCAGCTTCTTCAGAGTGGTGGCCACATCCATGGCCACATCGCCGCCTCCTACAACAACTGCATGATTTGGCGCCTTTTCGGCGCCAAAACCCTTCAGCGTCTTGATGCGGGCCAGGAAATCCACCGCTGTTTCCACTGCCGGGTTGCCTTCGAACATGGGCAGCATTTTGCCGGCCCCAAAGCCGGTGGCCAGCAGAATGGCATCATACTTTTTTTTCAGATCGGCTATCTGGTCAGGCGCGACTTTTACGCCGCAGCGAATCTCCACGCCAAGATCGCCAATACGCCCTACCTCCCGGGAAACCACGGCGTCTGGCAGGCGATATTCCGGGATTCCATAACGCAGATAGCCGCCCGGCTCCTGCTTTTCTTCAAAAATTGTGACGGAATAGCCAAGACTGGCAAGAGTGGCCGCAGCCTGGAGGCCGGAAGGCCCGCTGCCGATAATGGCCACGCTCAAGCCATTGGATTTGCCGGCTTCCAGAATTTTCATGTCCGCCGCGGTTTCAAAATCCGTGGCATAGCGCTGAATGCCGCCTATATCAATGGGCCGGTCAATGCCGCTGCGCGAGCAGCCTTTCTGACAATATTTTTCCGTTGGGCAGACGCGGGCGCAGACTGCGCCAAGGGCGTTGTTTTCCCTTATAGTTTCAGCCGCGCCCCTGACATTGCCAAAACGGATGCTTCTGATAAATTTGCCAGGATCTGTTCCCGCCGGACAGTCCTGCGAGCATGGCGCGTCATGGCACAGCAGACAGCGCGCCGCTTCTTCCATGACGGTTGCCGGCGTATATCCAGGCGCTTCATTGTCATAGTTGGAACTCATAAATGCTCCTCCACACTTTCGTAAGCGGCTCACATTTTTTGCCATGATCATGCCGCATTTGCGACATTTTCCCCGAAACCGGCAAGTTACCTCAGCTCATACACCCCGGCCATGGCCGGGTAGCCGCACTGGGCGTCCAGGTTCTGGTCGCTGATGACAAGGCGGCCGTTTTTTTCCACTGCCTCAAAGCCGCCCTGGCTGCCCAGGGTGCCGTTGCATTTGATGCGGCTGCCGGACATGCGAACGCAGTTGCCGGCCCAGGAGCAGCCACGAGCGCCGGCCTTTGAGGCAAAGAGGGCGTGCTGGATATTGTCGTTGAATTTCACATATTCCAGCTGGATGGCCGATTTCCCGGCCAGGAACTTCCTGCTTGCCAGCTCGTTTGCGCAGGTTTTGGCGACAATGCCGGATGCCTCAAGCTTTCTGAAACCGCGCATGAAATCTGTTTCGGATGCCGAAAAGATATCCTTTTCGCGCATGGCGGCGTAGGCCTCGCGCAAGTTGGCCACAATTTCCAGGGCCTGGCTGGTGAAATTCCCGGTTGCGGCCCTTGCGTTCATTTCATAAAGGCCAACCAGGGCAATGGCAACGAGATTTTTGAAGCGGGTCAGGGCCGCGTCCTGCCAGTCCAGTTCCCCGCCGTGCAGGCCTTCATTCAAATCTCCCAGGCACTGACGTATTGCCTGCTGGAAAAAGAAAATATTGGGCTTGTCCATGCTCGTCTTGTAAAATATGTAATTGCCGTAAATTCCGGCCGCTATTGAGTTCCAGTTGGTCCTGGCAAACATTTCGGAACAGGATTCGGCCTTCGGGGATTGCGGCCAGAGAATGACCAGGGAAAGAACGAGAATCGCGAATAATCTTTTCATTGCGCTATCCGGAAAATTAAAAAATCTGCTGCAAAACTGGATGGTAAAACAACCAGAACTTTAAAGCCATGACTGGCGCGTCAATTCCTTTGTCCCTATTGGCATTCGCGTCTCTTGTCAACAGCCATTGGCTTTTGTCCTTTCCAGGCCAGGCAGCAACGCTCAAGGCCGGCCAGGTCTTTTCGACATTCAACTCGGGTGAAATTTGCCAGCCGCAGCATTTCAAGCACTTTTTCTCCCTGGCCGCAGCCATGTTCGAGCAGCAGGAGGCCCCCTGGGCGCAAGAGGCGCCAGGCCTGGCGGATGATGGCCCCAAGGTGGGCAAGGCCGTTGTTTTCCGAAAACAGGGCGCAGGCCGGCTCATACTCGCGCACGCAGTCCATGACTTCATCATCCTTGCCGATATAGGGCGGATTGGAAACGACAAGGTCAAGGCTTTGCGGGGCCAGCGCAAGCGCGAACATATCGCCGGCTATCAACTCAATCCTTGCTCCATTAAGCTGGCAATTGGCCTTTGCCACTGCAAGCGCGGCCAGGCTTTTATCGAGCAGCAGCCCGCGCCATTGCGGCCGTTCCAGGGCCAGCGAAATGCCGATGCAGCCCGTGCCGCAGCCAAGATCGGCAAAAGCAATTTTTTTATCCGGCAAAAGCCCCAGAGCAAGGTCAACCAGCAATTCGGTTTCGGGGCGCGGAATGAGGACATTTTTGTCCACCACAAAATCACGGCCGTAAAATTCGCGGCGTCCCAGAACATGGGCCAGGGGTTCTCCGCCAACAAGCCTGCCCGCCAAAAAATAAAGCCTGGAAGCGGCAGCCGCCTCCAGGCAATCATTTTGGGCCAGCAAATAGGCGATTTCATCCAGGCCGGCTACATGGGCGCCCAGCACACGCGCGCAAAGGCCGGGACTTTCGATCCCGGCCCTTGCAAGAAGCTGTGTTACCTTTTGGGAATGTTCCCTGATTGTCGCAGGCATACTTTTATGCCTCAAGCGCAAGTTATAAAAAATATGGGGGGTCTGGGGGCCTCAGGCCCCCAGCGGGGGTTTGGGGGCAGCGCCACCAATTTCACCCAACCCCATTCCTTATATCCTACATTTCCGCATTGCGGCCGGCTTCGCTTGCGGGTTTGCGGCGTGGTTTCCTGGCCGCTTTTTCGGGCGCGGCCGCCACGCCGGTTTCGGTTTCGGTTTTGGCCGTTTTGCTGTCTCCGCTTTTTGCGCGTGTGCCGGAACCGCCGCCCTCTGTGTCCAGGCCAAAGACGATGGGGAGCACTTCATCGTAATGGCGGACGGGGTGGACGGTTATTTTCCTGAGCAGGTCTTTTGGAATTTCCTCAAGATCCCTGGAGTTCTGCCAGGGGATGATCACATGCCTGAGCCCGTAAGCCACTCCAGCCAGGATTTTTTCCTTGATGCCGCCAACAGGCAGCACGCGGCCCTGGAGGGTGATTTCTCCTGTCATGCACAGATCCGGCCGCGCCCTGCGTCCCGAAAGGGCGGAAATGAGCGCGGTGGTCATGGTTACGCCGGCGGAGGGGCCATCCTTGGGGGTGGCGCCAGCCGGAACATGGACATGAATATCGCTCCTGGCAGCAAAGGCCGGGTCAACGCCAAGGGAATCGGCGCGGCTTTTGATGTAGGTGAGCGCGGCCTGGGCGCTTTCTTTCATCACATCGCCAAGCTGGCCGGTAAGGAGCAATTTGCCACGTCCCTTGATGGCATTGACTTCAACGGTGAGCACTTCGCCGCCAACGGGGGTCCAGGCAAGTCCAAGGGCCATGCCGGGCGCGAGTTCCTTTTCCTTTTCATCATCGAGAAAACGCGGCGGCCCGAGGTATTTGGCAACTTCCCTTGCCGTGATTTCAAAGGGGCCTTCCCTGCCTTCGGCTATGGCCCGGGCCAATTTGCGGCAAACCGAGGCCAGTTCCCTCTCCAGATTGCGCACACCGGCCTCGCGGGTGTATTCCCTGGCGATCTTCCCGATTGTTTTTTTGTCGATTTTTACGGAATCAGCTTTCAGGCCAGTGTCCTTGACGGTTTTCGGCAAGAGGTGCTGATCCGCGATCTCGACTTTTTCCTGCATGGTGTAGCCTGGCAGGGAAATGACCTCCATGCGGTCGCGCAGGGGGCCGGGTATGCTCTCCAGGTGGTTGGCCGTGCAGATAAACATGACCTTTGAAAGATCAAAGGGCACGTTGAGGTAGTGATCGCTGAAAGTGTTGTTCTGTTCCGGGTCCAGCGCTTCCAGCAGGGCGGAAGACGGGTCGCCGCGAAAATCGTTGCCCAGCTTGTCCACTTCATCGAGAACGATGACGGGATTGCGCGTGCCGGCCTGTTTCAGGGCCTGGATGATGCGTCCCGGCATGGCGCCGATGTAGGTGCGGCGGTGGCCGCGTATTTCGGCCTCATCGTGCATGCCGCCAAGCGAAAGGCGCTGGAATTTGCGGCCCATGGCCCTGGCAATGGACTTGCCGAGAGAAGTCTTGCCCACTCCTGGAGGGCCCGCGAAGCAGAGTATGCTGCCCCTGGACTGCGGATTGAGCTTGCGCACGGCCAGGAATTCGAGAATGCGATCCTTGACCTTGTCCAGGCCGCAATGATCCGCGTCCAGAACCTTTCTGGCTTCCACTATGTCCAGCCTGTCGCGGGATATTTTTTTCCAGGGCAGCTCGGCCATCCATTCCAGGTAGGTTCGCGCCACGCCTGCTTCCGCAGAATCAGCGTGCATGGTTGCCAGGCGGCGGAGCTGCTTGTCAGCCTCCTGGCGGGCCTCTTTTGGCAGCCCGGCCTTGTCCAGGGCTTCGCGCAGGGAATCGAGATCCTCTTCCCCGTCCTCGTCGCCATCGCCAAGCTCGTGGCGGATGGCCTTGATCTGCTCGCGCAGGAAATATTCCTTCTGGGCCTTGTCCATGCCCTCGCGGGCCGCGCCCTGGATCTTGGCCTGGACAGTGGCGACCTCGAGTTCCCTGCCAAGCAGGTCATGGACGATTTTCAGGCGTTCAAGTGTGTCGCCTGCCTCAAGGATGCGCTGGGCTTCCGAAATCTTGATGCGCATGTTGGCCGCTATAAGATCGGCCAGGCGCCCGGGGTCATCGACGCTCTGCAAAACGCCCATGATGTCCGGGGAGGCCATGCCGCGCACGGAAAGCACCTTTTCGGCCTGTTCGCGCACGGAGCGCAAAAGGGCCTCGACTGTGGCGTCCTGCGGGGGCGAAGTCTCTTCCAGAGGCTCGATTTTGGCTTCGAGGAAGGGCTCGGTACGTTTGTAATCCTGGACTCTTGCGCGGCCAATGCCCTGCACAAGCACCTTGATGCGGGAATCGTGCGTTTTGAGCATGCGCATGATCTGGACCACGGTGCCAACTTCATAGAGATCGCCCGGGACAGGATCCTCGGTGTCTTCCTGCTTTTGGGAAAGCACAAGAAGGTGGCGCCCCTTTTCGAGGGCGGCCTCCACGGCCTTGATTGATTTTTCACGCCCGATAAAGAGCGGCAGAATCATATAATTGAATACAACCACATCCCTGACCGGCAGGACAGGCAGGGTTCCGGGCTGAATGCCTTCTTCGGAATCCCTGGAGACTGTGCTTTCCAGGACTTCCGTCTGCTCGATTTTATTTTCTTCCGCCATTTTTTCCCCCTGAAAATCGGAGAATTTTGCTTTGACTTATGCTGTAGCAATCGCCCTCGGTGACTATGACATGGTCCAGGAAGCGCAAATGCAGCTTCGGCGCAAGTTCGACAAGGTTTTGTGTCAGTCTGAGGTCGGCTTTTGATGGGTGGGGATTTCCCCCGGGATGATTGTGGACAAGAATTATTCCGCTGGCCTTGCGCACCAGGGCGGCCTGGAAAACATCCGCCGGTTCGATTGCGATTGAGTCTATGTCACCTGTGCGCAGCCTTTCCCAGGCAATCAGCCTGTTTTGGGAATCGACCAGGGCAAGCCAGGATTCCTCGTGCGGGCAGCCGGCCAGTCTTTGCCTGGCAACCGCGGCAACGGCGTCCGGCGTGGCCAGGACCTCGCGCCGCAAAAGCGGGGCGGCCGCGTATCGCGCCAGCACTTCCCGCATCAGCCTCCAAAGGCTCAAAAGACCGGATCCGAAACCGGGAACCTGTTCGACTTCGTCTGGTCTTGCATCAAGAAAGCCGCGGATGCTGCCAAAACGGGCAAGCACCTCGCGCGCAAGGGGCTTTGTATCCCTGCGCAGAATGGACAGGCCCAGAAACAGTTCCATGATTTCCTGGTCGCCAAGGGCCAGGGGATCTGCCTCGAGCTTTTTTCGCAGGCGTTCGCGATGTCCCGCCGGGGACGAAATGTTCCGGGTTCCGGTTGGCATAAGATAAGCAGTCTTGCGATATTGGCAAGGGGAGATTTACAAAAGTCACAAGTATCACTTTTGGGAGGGATTGAAAAGACGGTTCGCGGCAGTTGTGTGCGTCAAGTTCTGCAATTTAGTCTCTCATGGCATCTGGGTACAAGAAGCGGCAAGGAGGCCGACCGAGAATGGGCCCAACGGTAGCTCGCCGGAGGTCGGCCTCCTTGCCGCCACAATTAAACAGCCAGTTTCATCAATTCCTGTTTTTTGTGTTCGCGTAAAAGACTCATATCCAGATACCTGTGCGCTTCGATCCAG